>Ga0181599_1000134_pt1 | contig 69927 bp, 52 predicted proteins | sample 041ome_3_FD_148658 | JGI IMG/M metagenome (GOLD analysis project Ga0181599, IMG submission 148658) | Coastal salt marsh microbial communities from the Groves Creek Marsh, Skidaway Island, Georgia - 041405US metaG (spades assembly) | ecosystem: Environmental > Aquatic > Marine > Intertidal zone >...
CCATCGCAGATGTCATCGATCCACAACTCACCGCCGTGGATTCGAAGCAATTCTTTTTGGGCTCTGTAACCTTTTACGTCGTCATGACGCTGGGCTCGCAAGTCGTCTGCGGCTTCGCCGACGTTCACCCGGACGTCATCGACAGCGCAAGCGCAATCAACCTCGATCAAGCGGTATACTGGATGATTCCATTGCTCGCGTCGCTCACGTTTGCGGTGACGCAGAGTGAAAAATTTGAGTTTTTACGCGTCGTGCGGGAAACGTTTGAGCAAAGCGTGCTCCCGGCGGTGGCGCCGCTCGGCGTTCTCGGCATCGCTGCCTTGAGTCTCGGTGCGGGAGTGGGTGAGGAGGCATTATTTCGTGGGTTTTTGATGCCTTGGGTCGATGCGAGGTTGGGAGATGTTGGGGCGAGCGCGGACGTCGCCGCGGGCGTATCGTTGGCGAGCACGTCGTTGGTGTTTGGTGCGCTGCACGCGATCACACCGCAGTACGCGATTTGGGCCACATGGGCGTCGGTGATATTTTCATTAGAGAGCATACGAGATGGGTTAGGAAGCGCGATGTTTACGCACGCGTTTTATGATTTCTTGGCGTTTTTGTACATCATCGTGGCGTGGATGCCGCCGAGCGCCGACGAATAATTTGTATTGACGCGACGCGCGTTGTTGGAGTACGTAGTAGAGCATAGAACTTGAAAGCACCTTGTAGTCTTATATATACATGTGTGGGCTACAATCTCGAGCGGACGCGTTGCTAATGAGCTAGGCGGATGGGTCGTTCAACGTTAAATCTCGCTCGCGTAATACGCGCGCTCGATTTTCTTCCCACCACTGCGCCGCGAGTTGATTGCTAAACATACGCTTGCTAAAGCGCACGCGTTTAAGGATCGTCTTATCTCCGAACGTTTCGAGTGTCATAAACACGCCGTCTTCGACTTCTTCGACCCATTCACGAGGTTCTCCGAGTGGGACGTTGCCGCTCGCGGACGATTTTGAGAGCGACGGCTGCGGCCGCAAACGCTCGGGAATCGTACGGTGTTTGGGAGCGGCGTGCGTGAGCAACACCGGGGAACGAGTCGGACGAGATGGTGATTTCGACTGTGGCTTGGCCGCGGACGTAGCTCTCGCTTCTGTGCGTTTGACTGCCGCCGCTTCGGCGCGAGCTTCGGCTTCGGCGCGAGCCGCCGCGAGCTCCAACGCCTCCTTTTCTGCGAGTAACCGCGCCAACGTCGCTTTCGCGTCCAATGCTTCGCGTCGCGCGAGTTCGATATCATCGTCAAAGGCGTGCGCGGCATCGTCGATGGCGACGCCGCTCGACATCTCGACGTTTGAGTCGTTGAGCCGCGATGCGTCGCTCGAGATGTCGTCGGCGCTCAGCGAAACTGGTTCGACGACGTTCGTCATCGAAGTCGAAGTCGAAGTTGTCATCGCACCCGTCTCAGACCCAGGCGCCGCGCTACGCGAGTTACGGTACTCCAGACGCATTGGCTCCACGGCATCTCTCGACACGCTCGACGCTGGTGCGATTTTCGCGACGTTCTCATACGTTGGACTTAACACGCGCAATAAACGCCGCGCGTGCTTTTCACTTCGCAAGCCTTGACTCGAACGGCCTCCGGCGCGAGAGCCACCCGTACCACTTCCATCGCGACGCGTACCAAACGACGACGACGAGGCGGTGTCCGCCGAACTCGTGTTCGTTCGCTCCACGACGACGGCGCGCGCGGAGTTCGATGTGTAATGCGTGCCAGATGGACGACCGTGATGCACGGACAACGTATGCACGAGACGTCGAGACACGTTGGCCTTTTCCTTGCGCGTCATTTGCACCGCTCGCACCACGCACGCGCTCGTCGATGGTCCACAGGCGAGGCTCAACACGGTACGCCCGCGGAGTTGCGCGATTTCTTGCGGTGTCGCTTGATTCCGATCGTTTTTACCGAGTCCCAATACACCATTCTTCCCGACGCCCCACGAGTACACGCGCCCGTCCCGAGTCGCCGCCAAGACGTGATTCTCCCCGCTCGCAATCGCATGCACCGAACCAGTTTCGAAATCGATCATGCGTGTGAATACCTTGTTACGCATGCTGTTGTCGACTTTGCCCACGCACCCTGCGAGCCAGACGTCGCCCTTGGCGCTGAGCGCGAGCGTGTGATGCTGACCGCATCGCACGTCGCACACCTCGCTTCCTGGACAGCCAAGTTGCCCAGACGTGCGCGTGGGCACCGCGGCTTCTTCTACGCCCGCTATGCCAAGCTTCCCGGTGTCTCCATCGCCCCACGTGAACACCTCACCATCAATCGCGTCTTGAGCTTGCCCGGCGTTGGGCGACGAGACGGGAACGCGGAGAATTCCGCTCGAAACGTCGGCAACCACAGCCGCCGTGTGCCACACCCCGCACGCCACGCGGAGCACCACGCGCCCATCGCGTTTGAACGTCTCTATCACGCGCGGTGCGGGTTCACAATTGCGTTCGCCGTGACCGAGGGCTAAGAATGAGCCTTCGCCCCACGTGTAGCACGCTCCGTCTTCGGCGACGCACGCCGTGTGATACGGCCCACACGACGCCTGCACAATCTTTGCCGGACTTGGAAACGTGAGAAAACCAGGAAACCACATCACACTTCGCGTGTCTGGACGCCCTAATAACCCTGGTGCGGCGTTGGGGTCGCCCCAGACCACGCAATCGCCTCCACCGACGGCTCCATCGCCTTGGCTGAAGCTCAACGCCGCATTCGCATCCTCCACGACGGCGACTGAATGCGAGCTTCCGCACGCCACTGTGAGTACCTTACGCGCTACACCAGCGATTTCAACCTTTACAGGTGTCTCGGCGTCTTGTCCGCTCGGGTTTCCGAGCTTACCTCCCTTGCCATCGCCCCAAGTATACGCCGCGCCGTCCCGCGTGCACGCCGCCGCGTGTCGAGCGCCGAGCGACACCTCGACAACGTCCAACGCCTCCATCCCGCGAACGGCGCTCGGGACATCCACGCGCGCGTATTTTGGCGCGGCGATGGCAAATCCACCACCACTCGGTGCGGCAGAGGACGATACGGTGCCAGCGCCGCCGCGAACGTCCGCTCGCCAGCCCCAGAGAAAGACTTCGCTCGGCGGCTCGCTTGGCGGCGCCGCGACGCCAAATGACGACACAGTTCTCGATTCCAACCCGCCCTCGCGCTCGCGCAACGACGGTGATTGAACTTCAGCGTTGCGTCCGTTCGCCTTAAACTTTCCAGCCGCTCTTGCCACCGTCATCGCCGTTGACATGGTCAAAGACGACGTCGACGCGTTCGAGTTTGCTTCCCCGCGATTCGCGCTCCCTCTTCTCGACGACCCACCATCGTGCGCCAGACCCGCTCGGCGCGCGCAATCAACAAAATACTCAATCCCACGCACCCAGACGTCGCGTTCGCCTTCGTCCGCGCACACCAAGTCTAACGTTCGCGTCGTTTTCGCGCCGCTCTCGCCGTAGACGATCGACACCGAACACGCGTCTTCGTGCGCGTCTCTGCGCTTATGAAACACCTCCGTGTGTCTCCCCGCGACGACGCGCTCGATAGCCGTGAATGCAATCGCGCGTTCGGCGCCGTGCTTGCCGATCCACGTCAGCGCGTCGCCAGACGGCGTGACTTGAAGAACGATGTAGTGCGGCGCCGCTCGCCGGCAATATTTAATGAGCGTCGCGCCGCGCCGCAGCGCCACCGTGGCGTCATCGCGCGGCGCAGCGACGGCAGCGCCGCCACCGCCGCCGCCACCGCGCATCGTGTGTCACGTCGTGCGTTACGCGCCGCGTCCTCGCATCGCGCGATGCGTGTTTGATTCTGAGGCATCGCGCGCGAGATGAATCATCTTTTACGCCCCCATAGACGACTCGTTTTGCGCGTCACGCGTCGGCACCGCGATAAAAGAATAACATACATGATTATTTACATGATTTTTAACCGCCAGGGACGGCAGATAGGGGCTAGGACACCATCCACGACGGACGCGCGACGACGCCTTCGACGAACCGACGCGTCACGGGCTCAAACGGGATCGCCCCCTCCGCGGGCATCGCCAGCAGCCGCACCGCCGCGCTGGCGTCACGCGCGCCGCGACTGGCGCCATCACCCTCACCGTCATCGTCGCCGTCGTCATCGCGACGGCGCCGGTCTCCCCGACGCCGGTCTCGCCGACGCCGTCGCGTCTCGGCGATGCTCTCGAGCTCCGCGCGCAACGCTCGCACCTCGTCCGCGAGCTTCGACACCGCGTCCGCCGTCTCTCGGTGGCGACGTCGCCGCCCATCCGCCGCGGTCGACGCGGCGGCGTCCGACGTCGACGGCGACGGCGCGGCGGCGAAAGATCCATCATCGGCATCGGCATCGATGCCATCGCGTCGCTGTTCATTCTGATTCACGCCGCCGTCGCGGCGCGCGCCGTCGTCCATCACCGCCGCCGTCGCGCGCACACGCGGCGTGGGTTTACGTGCGACGCGTCGCGTGCGTCGCGCGCGCGGTCGCGCGGTCGCGTCGGCGTGTGCGGGCGCGGATGACGATGCGCGAGCGACCGAGTGTCCGATGAAACGTCGCACGACCGTTGACGCGCGCGCGCATCAATCGCGCCGCACAGCGACGCGCGAGCGAGTCGAGGTACGTGCGACGCGCGGAACGCGTGGAGAAATATTCGCGCGATGTGTGCGAGGCGCACGCGCGGGCGGAAGCGCGGCGAGGCGCGCGCGGGGGGCGGGTGAAGATGACGACGGGAACGAACGCGTGTGACGTGCTGCGCGCGCGCGCGTGGATTATTTGAAATATCCATCGCGCGCGACGATGGCTCGGGACGTGCGCGAGCGCGGATGTGAGGTGAATATTAATATTGACGCGTGTGTGTGGTTTTTGTGTCGTACAGGCGCGTGTGGTGCGCGCGCATCGGGGGGATTCGGTGAAGGAGACTGGAAACGATGTCTCACGACCACCGAAGCGCGTTGCGCGGCGTGGATGAGAATGTCGGCGGTGGTGCGCCGCGTGGGGTGAATGGGAAGATGACCACGCCGTCGTCGTCGTCAATGCGTGCGGAGGCGACGACGACGACGACGCCGGGTGGGGGGGATAGAGAGGTGAAGGAGTGGAAGGTGCGTTTGTATTTGTCTGTTTGTTTGCGCGCGCGTTTGTGTGCGCGCGCGCGTGTTTCTTAACGACGACGTCTCGGGACTAACGACTCGCGCGCGGTACGATTGTACGTATCGTTTGCTTTGCGCTATGTGAACAGTTGGAAGATTTTGATATTGGTAAACCGCTAGGGAAGGGGAAATTTGGGTCGGTGTACTTGGCACGCGAAAAGAAGAGCAAGTACATCGTGGCGTTGAAAGTGTTGCACAAGACACAATTATGCGCGTCGCACGTCGAACATCAGTTGCGACGGGAGATTGAGATTCAGTCGCATTTGCGCCACCCGAATATTTTGCGCTTGTATGGTTATTTTTATGACAATACTCGAGTGTTTTTGATTCTCGAGTATGCCGCGCGAGGCGAATTGTACAAGGAGTTGCAACGGTCAAAGCGGTTTAGTGAACAACGAAGCGCGACGTACATCGCGTCGCTCGCTCGGGCGTTAATTTATTGCCACAAAAAGCACGTGATTCATCGCGATATTAAACCGGAAAATTTACTCGTCGGTATTAAGGGCGAGCTTAAGATTGCCGACTTTGGATGGTCCGTGCACGCGCCGAATAGTCGTCGACAGACGTTGTGCGGGACGCTCGATTATTTACCACCTGAAATGGTTGAAGGGCGTGATCACGACTATGCGGTTGACGTGTGGTCGTTAGGGGTGTTGGCGTACGAATTTCTCGTCGGCACACCGCCTTTCGAAGCCGAAGGTCACAGTGAAACATACAAGCGCATTTTACGCGTGGATTTACACTTTCCGCCGCACATCAGCGAAAATGGCAAAGACCTCATCCGAAGCTTGCTCGTAAAGGAACCTTCGCAGCGTTTACCGCTGAGTCGATTATTGGAACACCCATGGATTCGTGAAAACGCATCGCCTAATGGGATTCCCCTCGCCGAGTAGACACGGCGCTCAACGTCACAATGACGGCAACCAAACAGAAAGCGGGAGATTTAAACGGCAATTTGTAACCCAAGAGAAAGAAATGTTTTGATGAAACAAAAAATTCGCTCGTGACTAGTACCAGCGCTACGTGATAAATGCATCATCACGCGAGTAGCGCAGCGCGCGACGCAAATGCACGAGCGTGTCGTTGAGAAATGGATTTGAACGCGCCGCGGCGTAATACGCACTTCGGTTCTCCGCCTTGGTATAATGCTCATTCGACACCAACTCATCCGTGGACCACGTATTCATATCGTGTACGCGCGCGACCGTGACCATCGCCGCGATATCGCGCGGTGAAAACTCAAGATGCGTCAACACACGCGCGAGCGTCGTCGTGAAATTCGCCGACAAGCTCTCGAATCGCACGTTTAAACATCGCTTGTCCGCCGCGCACTCGGCGTAGGACAACACCAGCATGCGCAATTCGTCATCGGCGAATGAAATTTCTGCCAACAACGCCTGTTCGGGCGTGGATGTTTTTAAAAAGTCAGCGTACGATTGACCTTTGAGCTCGGGAATCGGAACGTTGAGCCATTTTTCATCACGAATGCGTCGCGCGTGGTACACGGCGCCAGATATGAGTACATCCGCGGGATCACGCACAACGTGCACCAAGCGATAATCTTTATCTTCGCGTTCGAGAAGCGAAATGACCGATTCGCACGCTCGCGTACGCCAATCCTTGGTGACGTACGCCGGCAGCGGTTTGCCAAGATGATAATCGATGAGAACATCAGCGCGCGCGAACGCCGCCGCAAATTTCGCCTCGTCCGCCACCGCACCAGGCGTATCTTCCGCCGCGCGAACGTCAAAGAATGAAAACGACGAATTCTTGGCGATTGTTTCAAACACGTCGTGCATCAACGCCGTTCCCGTCTTGTGATGCGTCGCCACGACGCGCTTGACGCTCCCCTTCGGCTTTAACCTCATTCTCGACATCCTCTTCTTTGTCTTCGCCGCATCAACCGACATATACTTCGCCACGCGACGTAAATCCCACCTCGAAATATCCTGCGACGCCGTGCCGTACGCAAACTTTCCCGCACCTTTATCCACGAAAGGCGCCGAGAAACCGCCGACGCCGACGCCACCGACGCCGCCGTCAACGCACATCCGCCCCGCGCGCCTCGCGAACGACATCATCCCACCACCGCACGCGTAAAACACCACCATCGCGCACGACACACCGATCGCTATCGCGCGCGCCATCGCCACCATCGAAGACGCTTTTCCCATCACCGACGCCGCGTGCCGTTGCGCATGCGCATCGCCAGCATCATCGTCGTCAACACGAATCGGCTCGTGATGCGCCAGCCGGCGATGCGCCATCCTCATGCACGCGCGTCAAAAATTCGAAAACACGATCCTCGGCGCGATGCGCGTCGGCGTGCGCGCTCGCGCGCTCGCGCGTCGCCGTGTCGCGCGGCGACGTCAAGTGTCTATTCGTGTCACCAGTCACACGCGCTCTCGGGCGGTCCAAACCATGTTGTCTATACTGTATAGTCTTTAAACCTATCATGTAGTAGAGTTTTTTATGATATTAGACATAGATCCATATAGACTATGGAGCACATCCGTAGAGTCCGTTTTGAAGGTATGTGGTGTTATCATGGTCATGATTCCCTAGACGCATTCCCGCGCCATTCGACGACGACGACGCGCGAACACGCGCGCGCGCGGTGTGCGCGAACCGCGTATATTGCGCGCGTTCGATACCGTCCGAAATCAGGCGCAGAACGCGCGCGCATCGTACGAACACGGGTGATCTGTGGTGGGATTTCGCATCGTTTGGCTGGCGATCGGCGCATTTTGATTTGATTCCGTCGTCGCGTCGCGCAAGGCGCGAGGCGTTGGCGCAGTCGAGCGATCGTGTGCACGACGGGTGACGTTGCACGCGCGCTGTGCGGGTCGAACGCGTGAGTGGTGACGTTGACGTCGGCGCAGGATGTCGTTGACGGTGACGCGGGCGACGTTGAACACGGAGACGCCCATCGTCGGCGTCGAGCTCGCGCCCTATGTCGTCACGCGTAAGTCCGATGGGACGTCCACGACGGAAGATATAAATAAGGAGAATCCACACGAAGGGCAATACGTGCGCTATCGGTGGTTTCGGTCGGGGAAAAAGGTGAAGATGAGCGTGTGTTCGGTGCATCCGGCGGAGAACGCGACGTTGTTAAACATCGCGACGCGGACGTATCATTGCGACAGTGAGTGCTTTAAGCATTCGTGGAGAGAGTGGAATCGCAATCGTATCGCGAATGGTGAGCCGTTTCCGACAAGTACTGCGGCGGAGCGACGGGCGGCGAGGGACGACGCTGAGCTGGGGTGGAAAGCGCACAAGGCGGAAAAGGCGGAGGAGACGAAACCAGAGGAGAAGAAGAAGGTTGAGCCTTGGATCGAGGTGAGCGCGACGAGGAACTATACAGTGCAGGCGGATGACGTAGGTCACGTGCTGAAGCTCGAAGTCGTGCCCGTGGATGCGAGATCAGGGGGCGAGGCGATGCAACCTCAAAACGTGATCACGGGGCGTGTGATCCCAGCCCCCGAGCCCCCGAGGAGAAACTTGGTGAAGATTGCACACAATAGCACCGCGGAGCCACGAACGTTTACCGTGGCGACTTACAACGTGTTAGCGGACTTGTACTGCAACAGCGACATGTACAAGTATGTTCCAGACTGGGCGTTGGCGTGGGCGTATCGCCGGCAGAACATCTTGAAGGAGATAGTAAACTACAACGCGGATGTTTTGTGTTTACAGGAAGTGCAATCCGATCACTTTGAAGAATTCTTCCAAGGCGAAATGGCAAAGCACGGGTATGCGTCAGTGTACAAGAAGAAGACGGCGCAGGTTTTCAGCGAGGGTAAGTTTGTCATCGACGGTTGCGCAATCTTTTTCAAAAAGAACAAGTTTGCGTTGATTAAGAAGTACGAAGTGGAGTTCAACAAAGCAGCGTTGAGTTTGGTCGAGTCCCTAGGCGGCGCCACGGCGAAGAAGGATGCGTTGAATCGGTTGATGAAGGATAACATCGCGCTAATCGTCGTGCTTGAAGCCTTGGACGTGGACCAGCAAAATTTGAACGGTAAGCGGCAGCTTTTATGCGTGGCTAACACGCATATTCATGCCAACACTGAGCACAATGATGTTAAATTATGGCAAGTGCACACGTTACTGAAGGGTTTGGAGAAGATTGCGACGTCCGCGGAAATTCCTATGGTAGTGTGTGGAGATTTCAACTCTGTTCCGGGGTCTGCTGCCCACAATTTGCTCTCCAACGGCAGAGTTCCCGCCGATCATCCAGAGCTCGGGATCGATCCGTTTGGGATTTTGCAGCCCTCGGCAAAGCTATCGCACCCGCTTCCACTCGTGTCGGCGTATACAAATTTACACAAGCCGTGCTTGGATTCCGAGGCGTTGGAGCGCCAAAGAAACCGAGTAGACGTGATTGGCGAGCCAATCTTCACCAACTGCACAAAGGATTTCCATGGTGCTTTAGATTACATCTTCTACACCGAGGACGCCCTCGCGCCCGTGAGCTTATTAGAGCTCCCGAGTGAACGCGAGGTGCGCGCAAAGTACGGCGGCTTGCCAAACACGCAGTGGTCATCCGATCACGTCAGCCTTATGACCGAGTTCCAATGGGGCGCGCGCATAGATCCATCCATGGGTCAGCATCGCTACATGTAAACCACTCACCCGAGTTTACATTACACATCAAAAACATCGAAAAAGACAAAAAAGAAATTGTTTCAACAGTTAGCTTCGATAGTCAGAAAAGAGTCGGCCCATACGCAAGGACCGCGCGTTAAAAACGATCGCATTTGCGATTAGCGAGTTGTGATTTATATCATTGCGTCGTTATTATTCTTTCCTCTGCACCTGTAGCTCTCTCTTTTCGCGTTTTTATCTTACACCGTTACTCGCGTTCTCCCGCATGCCGACAGGTGGGAACGAAATTTGAAAACAAAATCAAATAGACCACACGTCTCGTCGCGCACGCCGCGCGATCGAACCTTTAAGCGCGCGCATGTCGAACGCCAACGATGCTACACCGCTGAATGAACACGGCAAACGCGACGCCGACGCCGGCGACGACGACGTCGCGATTGAGCCCGAGCGCAAGGCGCTCAAAACATCCATCAATAAAAACGACGTCGCGACCGCCACCGCCGCCGTCGAGCGATGCCGCACGCCCGCGCACGATCGCGCGGGTAATCTTCTCGTCGATGGTGATCGCATCGAGGTTGAATGGCAGATAAACGCCGCTGAAGATGACGATGAGGACGAAGGAGAGGCTGAAGAGGAAGATAAGGAAGAGAAGGCGACGACTATAACGTGGTGGCCGTGCGTTGTACGTCGCGCAACGCCCGAGGACGCCAAGTCCGTGGCGACGAATATTAACGACGCACTCTTTACGCTCGATTACGAAGCGCGCGATGGTTTCGAGGCGGAGAAACGCGTGGTGCTCATGTTGGCGTCGCAGCGATGCGAAGACGCGACGGACGCGGGAGTTTTGAAATGGCGGCGCGAGGGCGATGATTTTGTCGACAACGAGGAAGACGAAGACGACGGGGATGAGGATGATGACGTGCCGACGACGATGCGGGAGATTTTAGAGGCGCAAGGTCGGATTGACGCGCAAGATGGTGAGACGTTGGAGCACGCTTCGATGGCTGCATTTTCAACGTTGCCCATGGATCAGCAAATGAGCATGGCGACCGCTTTTGCGGGATTCAAGGAAAAACTCATGGCAAAGCTTTCCGGGCTAGCGAGCGCAAAGGGTGACAACGGGGTGGTGACGAAAGATGATATTGAGAGCATTTTGAGTGACATTAAGAACGCCCGGTGAATTTTATTGTTTTTGTAACTGTACAACATCTCCCGACACTTTGCGGCGCGCGGTTCGCATGAGCGATGCAAAACACAGCCAATGAAGGCATTGATTCGCCGAATATCGAACCCTCGACAACGAACGTCGCTCAAGACGGCAAGAATATTCACAACTCAGATAACGCCTCGCGGACTAAATTTGGCTACGCCTCGCGAGTTGATGCTCCATCGATTGATGTCACCACCCAAGCGTGCGCGACATCTCGCGACAACTATGACGATATCCAAGCACGCATACGCTACCTCGATGGTCCGATTGCCGTGCGGCTGTCTTCGCTGACATTTTTGCTGGATGTGTTTTGTGCGCGTCTTCAAGACCCGACGACATCTGTGGACGCGTGCGTGATGCGAGACGTCATTCAAGCCATCATGCGCGCATGTCGAGATTCGGCACCGAATTTCGCATCAAGAGCAAGAACTGGGGTGTTTCGAATATTAAAGGCGTGTCTCGAGCGTGAGCCACTCGATGCGCGCGCCGCGGCTACGGCGCTCAAATCTGTCGTATTTGTCGGCGTCGAGCACAGTGCGTGCGCTGCGGCTCGCGCACACATGAACAGTGAATGCGAGCGTATTTTAGAACATAAGTGCTGCGATCAATATACCGGAAGTTTATTGCGCATGGTGATCGACGGTCGGTACCGTGATTGCGCGCTCACGTTACATCCCGCCTGCGCACGAAAAGGAAACTTGAATAATAGAATGAACACGCCGTGCATTAAAAGAACTATCTAAATGGATGCTGCGCCGTTGTGGAAAAACACGATGGCTTCCAATTCGTTATCATCCATTGCCGACACGACGCGCCCGATTGATGACACGTCGATTCGGCACCACGCCTTTGAATCAAACGCGCTCTGCTGCTGTGACTTCAACGAACGCACGCCACGCCCATCGCACGATGGCCCGGCGTGACCGATATCTGTGTACCCCGCATTCCACATGAACTCGAATAGCTCTATGAATCGCTCTGTGGAGTATCCCGACGACGCCAATAGCTTGGCATTGAGCTCAAGAAGCACAACACCGGGGTGAAGCGGACTGCTGAGCAAACTTTTGGCGCCATCTAATAGCGCTCCGTTGATTCCGCGTCCAGAGATGCGTAAACCATCAACTTTGCCAACGCGCTCAGCGAGCGCCGTGAGTTCATCACCGCGTTCTATGCTGCTATGTTCAGTCATGACTTGCACATTCTTCCCCAAACCGTTATAATCAACCGCCGCTTGCATGTTCTTCACCATGGCATCTTGCCATTCGTACGCGTACACGTCGTGCGCTTGAGACGCCATAGCGATGGTGTAGTATCCGAAACCAGCGCCAACGTCCACAAAAATAGCCTTATTATTCGCTCCACCAGTAGCAGCGCGGCGATTGAGTCCAACTAGTAACATGTCAGCTGGAGTTTCTCCGGCGCGCAACGGCGAGAGCGTCGCGAGCTTTGGCCGCCCATACAATGTGAGCCAATATCCTTCCGCGGTCGTGACTTCATCCTCCAACGTCCCAACTAAAGGTGTTAACAAATCGAAACTTGGCTTCCAAAGAGCGTTGACAGGGTACATCTTTTCAGAATCGACGGTTGGCATTTGGAAATGCTCATCGCGCGACGCGATTTTCTCACGGTACTCGGGCAAGTCGCTCTTCAAAGAATGAAATAAAATCGCCATGTGTTCGTACCATTTTCGCTTACCATTCCACCCTGACTTATCTTTCCATCCACCAGAATATCTATGCGCTATGACTACATCTGGGTGGTCCTGACTTACGCCTTCTTCGCCGAGCGGATGCGTACCAAAATTTACTTTCGGAAGCATACGAACATTCCAAAACGTATTCGCCTGACCCTCACGAAGCTTTTGGAAGTGATCCATCAACGCATCGGTAAACGCCCCAGGTCCAGTGCGTTCGAGGGTGTTCCTATTCGTGCTCTTTGTGAAAATCTTTTGCGCGCCAGCGTTGATATGATTCGCCACTGCAATGAGCACTGGATGACCGGGTGCGCCCGCAAACGCCCAATTCAGCACCTGTCTTCGCCGCACAAAATGTCTCGAGTACGCTTGCGAATCAGTGAAGAACTCGTTCTCCCACCCAACAATCAGTGTGTCTTTTGCGTGAATAAAATCATCTAATGGCTGTCGACACTCTGTATCGATATCCGCGTACACGCCGCCCAATTTCAACACCACCAAATATCTAAAGAAATCACTTTGCTCCACCTTCTTCTCCAAGCTGGCATAGGCTTGGTAATATTCCGGAAAATGCTCGTTTACAAACCGCTTGCAGTCTTCGTCGTCGTAGAATCTCATCTCCCAACCTGGATTCATGTCGCTCCACGTCTTCATCAACGCCGCGTCTCGCTCCGTCAACGCACTCCGTGACTTATACGTCTGATGCACTAATCTTGGCACGAGCTTGGACCCAGATGATGCATTTCTAGCCAAAACATCACCGTTTTCGTGTTTTTGTGTCTTCACTTGCGACGTCACGGTGGTTGGGAGGATGCGCGGGCTCGAGACGCCCGCCCGCGGGACTTCGGCGAGTCGATCGCCCCCCGTCCGCGGTCCCAACTGTAACTCCTCCGCATCTAGCACCGCCGTCGACGACGACGAAAAAGTGTCTGATGGTGCTGGACGAAAGACTAGATACAGAACGACCAGCGCACAGGCGATTTTGATGTATGTTGAACGGGTTCTCAAGCGTACCCACTCGCGCGTCGCGCGACGACGGCGTCCTCGCGCCTTATCATACTTGTACGCGTCGTCGTCCTCCGCGGCGCGCTCAAGGTCGTACCCACTGTCACCGTCGTGATACTTTGCGCGTGTTGTACTGAATCCGGCGACTGCGGGTGGCAAGCCGCGACGCATCTTCACGCGAGGCGTCCCGGACGCGAACCAACCGACGCTGAGGCAAACTGAGTGACGTGAACGGCGACGACGACGCGAACGAACGAAGCGAGACGATAAAACACGCCTGTCGCGTGCAGTTGTAGTATTTGCACGACGCGTGAAGCGAGACGCGTGCACGACGAGGGACGCGCGACGACTTCTGAGGACACGTGGTTGCTTGCTTTTCTCAAGTTGAGTTGCGGCGTCGCCGCTCCTAGTGAACTCTAATGACTAAACGGCGTGTGCGGCGTCGCACGGTGTGCCGCCGTGACTATGTCCATGCCCGTGCGAGTCGGACATGTGCTGAACGGTGCCGTGCGCGTGACTGTGGCCGCTCGGCGGCGCCGGGACCGCTCGTACATCCCTGTGGATACAGAAAATATTACGCATCGTCTTCGATGCGGTGGCGTGAAACCAGGAATAAGAATACTTTGGTGCGATTGGTAAATCAGCTTGGCCGGATTTAGCTGCGGCGTAAAAGCCATCCCAATCGCGACGGTGATCGACATCTCGCCAGAAATGCAAACAGTTAATACGAGCGCCAGCATCGAAGATGTTGCGATACCGCGGCTCACCGTCGTCTCCTGCAGTTTTCAAATACTCGTACTTTGCGGTGTTTATCATCTCGTTTACCGTGAGATTACTCGCCACGCCTAGGTACATGCGAGCAAGAATGATAAAGCAATACAATGTGCAAAAAATTTGCAAAAACCAAAGCCACGACGCCCAAGGCGCGTCGTTCACCGCGCGCCCCAAACTCGCTAACGTGTTCACCAACCCTGTGTGACGCGTACGTGCACCATGCATATCCACGAGCATGTGGATGTACTTGTAACTAAAGTGCAAGAATCCTAATTGCCCGATAAACATGCACGAAATTGCGCTCAGAAAGAAGCGTTGATTCTTTGCGCCGATGCAGCACATGGAAATCGGACAATGATGGTCTAATTTGTGCACGCAACGATTGCAAAGTGGACAGTGCTTCGACCGCAGTGGTCTCGCGGCGTGACACGTTTTGCAATATCTATTCTGTGCCATCATTCGTGACGCGTTTTCGGCTACGTTTCGTCCACCCATGGTTTGACTGACGCGCTCCATCGTTTGCGACCAAGAATCGAAATCGCTCGCCGCGGTTGGACAAAACCCAGGTCCGGTGGCGTACGTCTTGTAAAACAAGTAAGGCGTGATGAAGAAAGCGGTTCCGGTGATGAACGTGATGAGGGGCTCAGATGTCCACCACAACGGCATGTACACGATGAAGAATTGCATCGCGCACACCACCAACAACGCCTGTACGAACATCGCCGACTGCGTACCGACGTCCCTGCGATTCCTCCAATACGACCATTGCATGCGAGCGTGCCTGTAAGCTACGCTCAAAAGTACCACGCACACTCCATACGTGAGTGCAAACTGTGTTAACTTCATTCCAGTCGCAGCAAGCATCGAACCAACTAACATAAATGCAAACGGCATCATCACATCTGACCGCTTCGCGTGCGCGCTAAAATACAAATCCATAACCATAGGAGTCTCCTCATTCTCCCCACCGCGATCTAAACTAACTAAATACGCTTCGTCCTCCTCTGCCGTCGATTCCACGGGTAAACCAAGCGTGGCATTTGGCGTGTACGTTCCCCCGTGCATACCCGCGTTGAACAACGCCAACTCGTCGCGCGCGCGTTGCACCAACTCCAAATCCTCCTTTGCCCGCGCCCCTGCCGCTCTAAACTCTGCACTATAATTCATCACAACCTCATCTAACCCACGCCCGCCGTTTGTCGCCGCTTTGACCACCGCTTCGAATGCTTGAGGGTCCTTAAGTACGTCTCTCAACGCGCTCGATGAATCCAACATCGTCTTCAACGCTGGAATGATCTCCACGAGCGCCTCGAACTTCGTCGTCCTCGACAGCGCTGGACCTTCCTGCGGTTTGAGCGCGAGATATTGCGTGATGCGCGCGTGCTGTTCGGCGAACGTTGCCGTCGACGCCGACGGCGCTCCGGCGGTTGAAGATGATTGTTGCGCAGCCATGGAGGCGTGGAGCGTCTTCGCGGCTCGCGCGGCTTCGGCGCGGATGATATCGCGCACCGATGGCGAAGATTTCGCCCGCGTTGGTCGATCGAGCGACGCGCCGAGTCCGAGCGGCGCCGGCGCGGCGCGCGCACGCGGCTCAGGGGTGTCCATGACGCGCTGTGAGGATTGTAGTGGCTGAGCGCTCAAATTTTGACTGCGAGTACCGGTACGCGAATAGAATACGAATGTTTGGTTTTACAATATTCGCGCGGGTGCGATTTAGTGTTACTTTACAACGCGTGCGTGGCGGCACCGCGTTTGGCTGGCGAGCGAGCGTGGCTCAATCTGTCAATATATCCATCATCGAGCAGATAGGAATTTTATCAATAATTCTGCCGCCCCGCAATGGTCACCGGGCACGCGGGACATGAATTCTGGATTTTCAAAGTCGCTCAATATCGCTGAGAACGCGCGATGGCTTTCGAAGCCGTGCTCTGCGGATGGGTAGAGCGCGAGCGCTTCGTCGGCGGTTAATCGACATTCTGCGTAAAATATCATGCAGGAGCGCGCGTTGACGACGCGGCGGGTGATACCGAGACACACCACGCGATTAATGTGCTCTTGACCGACGCCGAGCTCTTCCTCGAGCTCATCCATAGCGGCTGTAAACATGAGGTGAGATACGTCGATGACGGCGTCCGCGACGTTCACCGCGCTCGGCTCGGCGTGTCCGCCTGGGAAGACCACCGCGCCCGGAGCCTCACCCACGCTTTCACTTCGCTGAAGCATCATAAATTTATCATCCGTGGTATGCAGCATGACGCAATTCCCGAGCGCGTCCGCAAAATGACGATAACGAAGATCCATTAAACGCAACGACGAAGAAGACGGCGGCGCGCCAACAGTCACCGTTGCCGGCGCACCCAGTCCCTCATCCCTCACATGTGCCCGCCAATCCGCGGCTAAATTCGTACACAGGAACGTTTTATAATCCGTGATCCCGAGCTCGACGACCACACGTGCGTTCGACGGCGTCGTCGTCGCGATATCCTCCTCCACGTTTCGCGCGCTCGCAAACCGAAACTTGGTGGCGTTAAACAACAACCCATTCTCACGCACGCGAGCCGTCCATGCGGTGTCTATCGCGCGCTCGCGCTCGATATCATCGAACGCCACTCGATTTGCCGCCGCCGCGCGCGCGGCGACGTCTCCATCAGCGCTTCCCACGCGCTCGCTCGCTGGATAGGCCACACAGCGCAAGCCATCTCTGTCTAGCCCTCCACACGCGCTCGCGTCGACGACAATCGTAAACGCGGTGAAATCGTCATCGTCGTCACCGCTCGCGGCGTTCGGCGCCATCTCTCGCCCGCGCGCGATCGCGATCGCGCCACGGGCGCGGCGTTCTGACGTCAGTCCGCGACTCTCGCGTGCGCGATGATTGAGCTCGTGTTAAACGACCGCCTCGGGAAGAAGATTCGCGTCAAGTGCAAGTGCGTGCGCGCGCGATGCGCAACGCGCGATGCGCGTTCGTTCGCTCGCGCGGTTCGCGTCGTCGGCGGCGGCGCCCGGCGTGGTCGCCAACCACATCGAACCGCCGGTGGCTGAAAAGAATGCATCGAGTACCGCGCCGCTTTGCGCCCGAACGCGTCACTGACCGCGACTATCGTCGACGTTTCGCGCGCACACAGTGAGGACGACACGATCGGTGACTTGAAGAAGCTCGTCGCCGCGCAAACCGGGACGCGCCCGGAGAAGATTCGCCTACAAAAGTGGTACACGATTTTCAAGGACCACATCATGCTCAGCGATTACGAGCTTCACGACGGGGCGAACATCGAGCTCTACTACAACTAATAGACACACTAGCCTCTTTGGGTGTGGCGCATCGCGCGTCGCGCCGTCATCATTTGTTATCACTAGCTTTAGAGACATCATAGCGACCGACGCGCGCGACCGCACAACGCGAAGCGAAGCGAAACCGACTCGACGGATGTCGCTCAGCGATGATTTCGCCGCCGTGCAAATCGCCGCGGCGAAAGCGACTTTAGATTGCGTGGAACCGATGCTGTCGTATCGCACGGTGTCCGCGGTGGCGGGTCCGCTCGTGATCCTCGATAAGGTGCGCGATGCCAAGTACGCTGAGATCGTGCGAGTTCGGTTGGGCGATGGCACGTACCGACGCGGACAGGTGCTCGAAGTCGACGGCGACAAGGCAGTGGTGCAGATTTTCGAAGGCACGAGCGGAATTGATGGTAAGAACACGCAGTGCGAGTTTACCGGGGAGGTGTTGAAGACGCCGGTGAGCGAGGACATGCTCGGGAGAATCTTCAACGGCTCTGGCGCCCCCATCGACGGTGGTCCGCCCGTGATGGCGGAGAAGTATTTAGACATCCAAGGGGCGAGTATTAATCCTAGTGAGCGCACGTACCCAGAGGAGATGATACAGACGGGAATCAGTACGATTGACGTGATGAACTCCATCGCGCGCGGGCAAAAGATTCCATTGTTTAGCGCCGCCGGTCTTCCGCATAACGAAATCGCGGCACAGATTTGTCGGCAAGCGGGTTTAGTGAAGCGTCGAGGTGATGATGGGGTTGAGATCGAATCCGAGGCTAATGGCGAAGGTGGCGGTGGGGATGATTTTGCAATCGTCTTCGCGGCGATGGGGGTGAACTTGGAGACGGCTAATTTTTTCCGTAGAGATTTCGAACGCACGGGAAGTTTAGAAAAGGTTGTGTTGTTCTTGAACTTGGCGAATGATCCAACGATTGAGCGTATTATCACTCCGCGCATTGCGTTGACAACGGCGGAGTATTTGGCGTACGAGTGCGGGAAGCACGTGTTGGTGATTTTGACGGATATGTCTTCGTACGCGGATGCGTTGCGTGAGGTGAGCGCGGCGCGTGAAGAAGTCCCTGGTCGACGTGGTTATCCGGGTTACATGTATACGGATTTAGCGACGATTTACGAACGTGCGGGACGAATCAAGGGGCGTAAAGGATCAATTACGCAGTTGCCCATTTTGACCATGCCAAACGACGACATCACGCACCCTATTCCCGATTTGACTGGATACATCACTGAAGGTCAGATTTACATCGACCGTCAGTTGCACAACCGGCAAATTTATCCACCAATCAATGTCTTGCCGTCGTTGAGCCGATTGATGAAGTCTGCGATTGGAGAAGGCATGACTCGCCGCGACCACGGCGACGTGTCCAACCAGCTCTACGCCAACTACGCCATCGGTAAGGATACGCTCGCCATGAAAGCTGTGGTCGGTGAGGAAGCCTTGAGCTCAGATGATTTGCTCTATCTCGAATTTTTGGACAAGTTCGAGCGCAAATTTATCAACCAAGGGAACGAAGGGCGCAACGTGTACGATGCGCTCGATTTGGCGTGGTCGCTCTTGCGCATCTTCCCTCGAGAGCTCTTGAAGCGTATTCCCGCGAAAACGCTCGATCGCTACTACGATCGCGTCGGTGCATAACCACGTCATTGTTCACATGTACACACACACATACGCGTGCGCATATCCATGTGCCACGCACCATTAATCACAATAACTAGCTCCCAGAGTTCTGGATGAATGAAAGCAAAGAAACATCCCACAACCTGCGCGTACTACACACCTCGACGCTCCGCGCGTGCATGTCACCCGCCTCCGCGACGGTTCAGTTCACATCGGCACACGTCTCAGTCGCTCGTTTCTCGCGAACTGCTCGCCCCGGACGCGCCGTCGCCTTCAGCGCCGTGGATAAAGTTGCGCCGACGCGTCGCCAAAAAGTGCACCCAGCTCGCGTGTCTCGCGTTCGCGCGCACCGCACGCGCGCGTCTGCGACGAGTGCGGACGCCGAGGGCAACATGGTGGTTGGGAATTCACCACCGGTGCGCCGACGCGCCTCGGGCGTACTCGCAATCGTGAACGAGAGTACAAAGTTTGTCGTGGCGAGCATCGCGCTCGCGTTTCTGCTCGTAAACCCGAGCGTGGACACATGTTGGGCGCTTCTAGGCTCCGTCGTGAACAGCGTGAACGGGAAGATTCTAAAGAGAATATTAAATCACGAGCGTCCCGATGGAGCGGTGAAGGCGGACCCAGGGATGCCGAGTTCGCACGCCACGTCGTTGTCGTACTTGTCGGTGTACGGCGCAGCCTCCCTGGTGTACTTTGAAAACGCTGCACCAATGTTAGGATATCCGTTGCAGCTAGCGTGCGCGGCGGTTTTAGTCGTCCTAGGTGTGTTTCTAAGTTATTTGCGCGTGCGGTTGGGGTATCACACCGCGCCTCAGGTGATTGTTGGGTACGCGTTGGGGTCTTCGACGGCGCTCTTTTGGCTGGCGAGCGGGGTCACGCGAATCTTCCCTTTGCTTGCAGAAAACCCTGAGATGCTTCGAGTGTTGCACTCGGTGCTCATTATTGCCATAGGTTGGTTCGCGGTGTCCGCGCTGAAATGGGTCGAGGACGTCACGCGTTGGGTGAAGGCGAAGATGAAGTGACTACGTTGGTGGTTTCTCTAATTTTCTACTGGACAAAATTTCTAAGAACAACCTCTTTGCAATGACATCATCATGTATATCAATAACAACACGCAATCGCTTTTTTGCATGCATGTGTTTAGCCATCCTTTGGCTCGACAGTTTGCCAAATGCGGATCGTACCATCCTCCGACCCTGAACAGTACGAGTTCTGGTCCGGGGCGAAGCGAACCGTATGCACGGGTCCGTGGTGACCTTTATTTGTTTGCTCCTCTGTGCCAGTGTCCATGTCGTGCAAGTGCACCCACATGTCAGGCCCACCAGCGATGAACTTCTTGTGCTTCAAGCTCACTGAAGCCGAGCTCACGTCGTAGTCCATCGTCCACTTCTTCACCGTCGTAAAGTTGCTCAAGTCCCAGAGGGTGACGTTTTTGCCATCCGCCGTCGTCATATTCTTACCATCATTCGACACCTCAATAGACATCACCGGCGACTCCGTGCTCAATGTCGTCACCACGGTATTCGTTCGAACATCCCACACGCGTATGCCTTTATCTTCGGCGCAGGAACTCAAAATCAACTCATCATTCGCTATAAACTGCGCCGTCTTTATCTGCGACGCGCTCCCCGCCATCGTATACGGCTCAGCCTCCGGTGCATTCAAATTATATATCCTCAACAACTTCTCACTCCCCCCAGTTAACAATCTCGACCCATCCCCGCTGAAACTCACGCTCTTTACGATATGTTTATGCTGAAACGTTCTCAAGCAGTCGCCGGTGATCGCGTTCCACAGCCGCGCGCTGAAATCCGCGCTCGCCGTCGCCGCATGCGTCGCCTCGCGGTTCAACGTCGCCCCCCACACGCAGCCCTTATGTCCTTGGAACGTACCAACCCAGTCGCCGCTGTCGCCGTCACGCAGCATGGGCTGGCCATCCTTGGAGGCGCTGATGAGAAACACCCCATCGGGGGTGACGTGCGAGTACTCCACCGCCACGATCGGGCGCGAATGACCGTGACACACGAGCGGAACTTGCGGCATGGTGGCGCGCGGCGCACAGGGGGGATGGACGGTGTGCGCACGCGCGTGCGGGTGCGGGGTACGGGGCGTGAGATGGAACCGTGCGCGGGCGAATGGGGCGGGAGGGAGAGAAGAGGTTTGTGGGGATCGCGTCTCTCGCGCGAGCGTATAGTGTAATTGGATTGAATTAAACGCACATCCAACGCGCATGCACGCGGCTAAAGGCGCGCAAACAGACATATGCGCGATGAGGGAGCAGGATATTTAACTATGGCGCGACACCAGCGACCTAGCTGTGGGTTATTTTCCAGGTTTGCGTAGACGTCGGGCGAGGCTGACGTAGCGGTTGATGTCGAAACCATTGGCTCTAAACGTCTTCTCGGCGTATTTACCCTCCATACCGCGCTGCCAAGTCTCGAACGAAAAGTCTCTGCGGTTCCAGATGTAGAATAAGTACACCATGATGGCGTTGGCGAGGCCGACAAAGTATGAAATCGGTTCCATGACGTCCCAAGAAAACTCGTAATACGTCAGGCGGACAAACGTCGCCAGTTGCGCGCACAACACCATCAACCCGCCGTACACCACCAAGCTCGATCGTGTCGACGCCCGTCGTTGCGCTTGATCGTAGTTTGCATGCATTTCATCGTACTCTGATTGTAACTTTAATAGCTCTTGATCTGATACGCCGAATACCTTGGATGGCACGCCTGGAAGCACGCGAAGCACCGCGCTCGTCACCTCTCTCGGGTGCAAGTACACCAAGTCCTCCAATATCAGCACCCGCCCACTATCCTCGAGAAGCTTCACCGTCGACGCCACGTCTTTTGGCGTGCTCGTCGACGCTTTACACGTGCGAACAAACTCGTGTAATTCGCTCACAGTCATCGTATCCTTTGTCTTTCCGACTTCTTCGAGCTCCTCCGCCAACGCGACGATCTCGTGCGAATTTAACAAATTGTCCAAAATGTTCTTATCAACGCCCGTGCCCGAGATTGGCTTGGCACCGCCGCTCGAACCACCACCGGGGCGCGCGTTATGATTATGCCTGTTGAACGACACCGCGGTTGCGCCGTGGAACGGTCGCGAACCCGCGCGCGCGAAGCACGCCTCAGACGCGCGAACGCGTCCGCGCGCGCTCGCCGATGCCAATGCTGACGTCGGTGTCGACACCACACGCGCTGCATCGCGCGTAATCGATGCATTAATTATATTTACACCTTGTACGCGCGCGAACGCATCCTTAAGCGTCGAGAACGCGCGTCGTTGAACCGTCATTGTCCAACGCAATCCAGTCCACAATTCAATCCAAATCCAAGAGTTCCAGACTTACGTGCGACGGTTATATCGTTAAATACGCGCCTCGGGCGCGAGGTTAGCGATGATCGTGTCGAGTGGTATGCGTGCGATGCGTACACCGCCGCGTGTGCGATACGCGTCGCCGCGTAATGACGATTGTGATCACGCATTCACGCATTTCGGGATAATTCTGTGAAGAGATTTGAGACATCGGTCGACGTCGGCGACGCCGCGGGAACACGACGCTCATGCGTAATAGAAAAAGTGTATTACAAGACGACAATACAAAAATGCAACGGCGAGGAATAAAATCAATGGGTGCAACGAATCATGGGTGCGCGAAAGACGCGCCGGTATTGGTTGACGCCGTCGGGACGCGACTGGTCGAGTCAACCGTCATCCAACCGCCGAGTTCCAATACTATTTTAGGATTGTGATTTACGTTCTTCTGTGGGGAGGAATAAGCACGATCCCGCGGCAGTTGCGGCGGCGATGGAGGTTAAAATCATCCCCGCGTTGTCCGTGCCAATGGCATCGTCGAGCACGCCCAATGCCAAAGGACCGATGAGGAAGACTAAATCCGCGGCGGATTTGGGAAGGGTCAACGCTTCGCCTTCTCCGCCTTCGGGGGCGAGCTCTTGCGCCAGGGCGTTAATAGCCGGCCCTGCGGCGGCAGTGCCCATGCCCCATGCGCCGATGCAAAACATGAGTTGCGATTGCGTGTCGGCGTTGGCGCCGAAAAATAAGCCGGCGGCGGCGGTGGCCAGCGCCGCGCCGACGACCAATTTCTTTCCAAATTTGTCCGCCGCTAAACCGGCAAACGGGGCTGTAACTAAACCTAATAAAGCCGTGATTGAAAATAATTGCCCAACTTCTGCGGGCGATGCATTAAGGTGCGACGACGCGTAGAGTGGTATCACCGTGAGCTTGGCGACGAAACCGAGCGAATTCGCCGATGCGCACAACAACAACACGCGTTGGTCCGCATCCTTCAACAACGCCAACCACGAACTGTCTTCGCGCGCGTTACCACTCGCGCCTCCGCCACCGGCAGCGATCGCGGTTGTGCTGTCGTTGTCTGATGATGTGAACGGGTTGAGCGTGTCTAATAAACCTCCGTCGCCTTCATCCATGGATGCCTTTAATTCAGCCGCGAGACGCGTCTCTTCGCGAAGCGTCTCTGGTAAAAACGTGTACCCGATGCCCGTTCCAATCGCCGCAACCGCCACGTAAAAGAACGCCGCGGGCGCACCATACGCCTCCATCAATCTACCTCCTAAAAGCGGCCCGAAAACTAAACCCACGGCGTGCACAGTGCTTTGAGAAGCGACGATGATGCCGCGCTTTTCCGGCACGCGCGCGCACAAATCCGCCAAATACGCCCTATCCCCACACTCACACCCCGCGCGACCGACACCGAGCATCACGCGCGCAGGCACGAGCGCAAGAATACTTCTCGACATCCCAGTCGCGACGTCAGCACAAGCCATGACAATCATGCCACCAATCATGAGCGGTTTCCGCCCAAACCGATCCGTCGCCTGTCCCAACGGCAAGTTCAACAACAACATCGCCAACGCCGGTGCCGAAATCACCAACCCATTCGCCGAAGACGATAACCCAATACTCTGTGCATACAATGGAAGCGCCGGCAGGAGTGCGCCAACGCCGAGGAATAGAATAAACTGCGACGCGAGCAACGTACGCAGCGGCTCGGCGACGTCGCGCGGGAGCCCAAACATCATCTCGTCGTCCGCATCGCCGCCGTCGCCGCCGCCGCCGCCACCGCCCGCGCCCCGTCGCGGCGTGACGCTCGTCGACGTCTCACCTTCGCGTCTCACCGACGACGACGACGACGACGAAGACGACGAAGACGACGACGAAGACGCCGCGCGCGCCTCAACCTCCCTCGAGCTCATCCTCCCTCGACGCCGCAGCGCCGCCGCCGCCGCCGCCGCCGCGGGCGCCACCGGCGTCGCGCGTCGCGTGACGCGCGGCACCGCGCTCGCACGCGGCGCCGTCGCGCGCGCGCACGCCATCGGCGGCGTCATCGTCATCATGATGATGACTGGACCGACCGCGGCAGTGTCTGACGCCATCATGTCGCGAGCTCTCGCGCGTGCATTCGCGTCGCACGCGGCATCCACGCGCGCGCACGACGTGGTGATCGCTGGCGGTGGCGTCGCCGGCGCCGCGCTCGCGTGCGCGCTCAAGTCGAACCCGCGCACGGCGGCGTTATCGGTCGTCGTCATCGATCGCGCTCGAGGTCGGGGTGATGATGAACTCGCGCGTGCGCTGGCGCCGCTGGCGGCGAACGCGCCGCCAGAGGCGCGGTGCGTGGCGTTGACGCCGCGATCGATGTCTTTTCTCGAGCACGGGTGCGGGTCGTGGACGAGGGTGGAGGAATCGAGACGGGCGCGCGCGTTTGATGTCATGCAGGTGTGGGACGGCGTCGGCGGGGGACACGTGACGTACGACGCGCGTGAGTGCGGAGCCGACGCGTTGGGGCGCGTGGTGGAGACGAACGTGGTGTTAGCTGCGTTGGAGACGCGCATGCGCGAGCTTGGGGTGGAGAGGATGTATGGGAAGACGATTGCGGAGGCGAGCGCGAGCGATGAAGACGCTCCGGGGACGTTGACGCGGGTCACCGTCGTCGACGCTGCGAGCGGATCGGACGCGAAGACGGACGCAGGTGGCGAGGTAGAATTACATGCGCGGTTGGTCGTCGCCGCGGATGGGCCGAAGAGCGCGATGCGAAAGATGGCGAAGATTAAAGTCGGCGGGTGGGGCTACGGACAACGCGCGGTGTGCGGGACGGTAAAAACCGAGCACGCGCACAGCACAGCGTGGCAGCGGTTTTTACCCACTGGCCCGATAGCGTTACTACCCATTGGTGATGGCACGTACTCCAATGTCGTGTGGACGACGACGCCGGATGAGGCGAAGCGGTTGACGGAGGAGATAACGGCGGAGGAATTCGCAAAAGAAGTTAACGACGCGTTACAAGGCTACGGGGCGTATAAATCTGCGCATCAAGAGGATTTAAATCGATTCGCGGCGTTGCGTGCTGTCGAAGACGCGGCGGAGGCGACGTTCAAGCCGCTAGCGCGCGTGATGAGTGCAACATTGAGTCGCGCGGTGGGCGTGCCACCGGTGCATCGAGACGAAGACCATACGTACGAGTTAGCACCGAGATTCCAATACCCGCCCGAATGCACGAGTGCGGGAGAGAAGAGTGAACGTGGTTCGTTCCCACTGTCTACTCATCACGCGTTTCACCTCGTGAAACCACGACTGGCGCTCATTGGCGACGCCGCGCACGTGGTGCATCCGCTCGGCGGCCAAGGACTGAATTTAGGCCTTCGCGACGCCGAACTCCTGGCCGACGCCGTAAGCGAAGCCGCCGCGCTCGGACAAGACATCGGCAGCATCAACGCATTGAAGCCGTACGCGCGCGCTAGCGTCGCGGCGAACGTCCCCATGATGGCCGCGCTCGACGGTTTACAAAAGCTCTTCTCCGTCGACGCCTACCCGGTGGCGCTCGCTCGATCCATCGGTCTCGCCGCAGTCAACGCCGCTGCGCCAATTCGCAGGAACATTGCATTTTATGCCATGGGTGGCGCATAAGCATAATTGTACGCGACTTTGCGCTCGCAGCGGCAGCGCGTGTACCAAATGTAGCTTGCAGTAATTAATTCATTTCATTCGTTTGCACTTTTTCGGCTCGTCGTGGCCTCATACCTCGACTCGCGATGCGCGCCGACGACGACCGTTCGTCGGCATCCGCGGTAGCATCGTCGTCGTTGTCGTCGTCGTTACCCCCGTCGTGGTCCGCGTGGCTCGCGCACACGAACACCGCGTTGCGCCGCGACGACGTCTCGCGAGCGCTGCGCCCAGTCGACACGAGCGATAGCCCTCAAACGTATAGCGCCCGCGAGCGCACCCTCGCGCGCTGGCTCGGCGATGACGACGATTTAGGTGAGTCTGCCGACGCGCACGACGTCGCGAGTGCGGTGCGGGTGTTTAGTGGGAATGACTATTTAGGCTTGGGCGCACACGAGCGCGTGCGTCGCGCGGCGGCGACTGCGGCGGAGCGCTACGGCTGTGGCCCGCGTTCGAGCGCGTTAGTGTGCGGATACACGAGTGCGCACCGTGCGTTAGAAGTTGCGCTCGCGGCATTGAGTGAGACGGAGGAATGCGTGTTGTTTCCGACGGGGTACGCGGCGAATTCGACAACGTTGCCGGCGTTGTGCGACGGCGAAGACGCGTGCATATTTAGCGATGCATTGAATCACGCATCGATTGTCGATGGGTGCCGATTAGCGAAACAGAATGGCGCGCGCGTGTACACGTTCGGGCACGGTGATTACGATGCTTTGGAGCGTTTACTTGCCAAGACGAGACGTGGAACGAGGTGCGTCGTGGTGAGCGATAGTTTATTTAGCATGGATGGGGACTACGCCGACGTCGAGCGGTTGGCGGCACTCAAGGTCAAGTATGAATTTTTATTAGTTTTAGATGAAGCGCACGCCACGCTCGTGTGCGGTGCTCGAGGGGGTGGGTTGGCTCAAGCATGCGGTAGGTGCGCCGACGTGGATGTTCACGTGGGCACGCTGAGCAAAGCCATCGGTGCGCATGGTGGGTTCGTTGCGTGTTCACGCGAGATGAAGCGATTTTTAGTGTCACGTGCTCGCGGACAGATGTTTAGCACAGCACTTCCTGCACCCGTGGTGGCGGCAGCGTTGGAATCGCTGCGCGTCTTTGCAGACGAACCCGAGCGACGAGCCAAATTATGGTCCAACATTGATCGCTTCAATGCCGCGATCGCGACGTCACCTTCGGTGCGTATGGCACCATTGACGAGTCCGATCGGGTCGCTTATCATCGGCGAGTCCCGTGACGCGTTAGCCGTATCAGCTGCGCTGCTGAGACTCGGCTTTCATGTCCCAGCAATTCGGCCGCCAACGGTGCCTCGCGGCGCCTCGCGGCTTCGCGTCGCGCTCAGCGCCGCGCACACCGATGACGACATCGATGCTCTCGCGCAGGCTATAATTCACACCGTGACGACGGCGATACAACCGTCGCCTGGAGCGACAAATTTTTTAGCGTCCAAATTGTAAAACAACAACGCGAGACGCGTCACACTTCGATGCGTGCCGCCGCACACATCATCCGCGCCGCCACTCTCCCGCGTCATCGCACACCTCCACGTACGCGCTCTCGATACATCATGCGCGGCGTGTCAAACAAACTCGACTCTTCCGCGAGCAAAGTCGTCGACGAACGCGCCGTCGCCTCCACGCGCTGGCTGAGCCTCGTCAGCATAGACTACGTCGACCCGAGCGGCAAGGCGCGCGTCTGGGACGCCGTGCGGCGGCCCACGACATCGAGCGATGCCGAAGCCGACGCGGTGTGCGTGCTCGCGGTGTTACGCGGCAAGGATGTCGTCGAAAGTGAGACACTTTTGGTGAGACAGTTTCGTCCCGCGACGGGTGGCGAAACCATCGAACTTCCGGCTGGTTTAATCGACGACGGGGAATGCGCTGAGACGAGCGCGCTGAGAGAATTACGAGAAGAATGCGGGTACGTGGGTGTGGTCCGCTCAAAAACGCCCGCGGTGGTGCTCTCTCCTGGCCTGAGCGACGAGCGGGTGGTCATGGTGGTCGTCGACGTCGACTTGGACGACGAACAAAACGCAAATCCACAGCAGCGGTTAGAAGGAAGCGAATTCATTTCAGTGATTCGCGTGCCTATTAGAGGTTTGGTGAACACGCTCGATGCGTTCACGCGGGAGGGTAAGCAGGTGTTTGCCGGTCTGTACACCATGGCGTGGGCGCTCGAAAACGCGCCGTAGCGTAGTCATTCTAACCGCCGGTATCTAATTAAATTGAAATTGTGCACTACAGCGGACGCGCGTGCGGCGGTAAATCATGCATGTCGCCGCTGATATCTATCGCAGCGCTCGGCGCGTTATCCATGTCCATCAAGATGCGCACGACGCTTTTAATCGTCGGCGACGTCTCGGTGAGCCGAATATCGGGTGACTCGCTATCCGTCAACGGTTGCGTATCGAGCGTCGGCGAAGGCGACGCCAATCCGCTCCGCACTTCGCCGTCATCGCTACCAACGTGCGTAACATGACCACGTGCGTTATCCGTCGTGTGTCCCTCGCTTGTGGTCGCCGTCACGTCATCGTCGTCGTCGTCGTCGTCTGCCAAAGTGGGCGCCGGCGACGGCGCGCGAATGCGCATGCGTTTAGGACTCGTGCCCACCACATTCGTGCCTCCGCGACGCACGAGCGCGTCGCGACTACGATCACAGTTATCCCTATCTCTATCGTCGTTTCCATCGTCGTCGTCGTCATCTAATTCTTTCCCGAGCGCCAACGCCCGCGCGGCTTTCGCGCCCTGGCGCTCGCACTCCCCCAACGCCCGCTTTACCGCCGCCAATGCCCGCGCGTCCTCCCCTCGCGCGCCATCCAACTCCATTGCCATCCACGCGTTCGCATCCGCGAACCTCTCGAGCTCGCGCGCGATCGCCACCCCCTGCATCGACGCCGCGCGCAGTTCGCGAATCACCGCCCCCCGGCGCCTCGCGCACGACGCAATCGCGCCGCTCACGAGCACCTGCGCGCACCGCGCGAACGGTGCGCGCGCCGACACGGTTGAAATAATTTTCGCGCACGCGCGTAACGCCCGCGCGCGCGCAGATTCGCTCGCATAGTCGCGCACGAGCGCGTCGATGGCGCGCGCGAGGCGATGCGGGCGATTCGCGAGCGCGCATTCGCGCGGATTTCTCGTGCTCCGCGCGCTCGATGCGAGCGCGAGCAGGGCGTGGGCGTGCGGCGACGGGGATGGTGGGGAATTCGACGGCGCGATGCGCGGCGGGGCGGGCGCGGATGACGCCGCGCGGGCGCGCATGGCGGCGCGGAATGGCGATTTGGCGATCAATTGTTGGCACCCAAAACGCTGCTCCGCGAGTGCATGGAACGCGCGCGCGGACCGCGTTCGAATGCGCGCGATAGCGCGCCCGGGCGCGGTGATGACGCGCGCGGTGGGCAGACCACGCGTGGTGAATGATATCGCGCGCGAAGGCGCCCTCGAAACGCGCGGCGACGGCGATGAGCTTGGATGTATTAAACGTACAAAACCACTACAGCGGACGCTCGACGCGCCGAATCGTCGATGCGCGTCATCAACGCGATCATAATCATCATTGCGTGGCGCTGTCATCCTTCTCCTCCTCCTCCTCCTTTTCTTCTTCTTCTTCCTTCTCCTCTTCTTCTTCTTCTTCTTCCTCTTCTTCTTCTTCTTCTTCTCCTTCTTCCTCTTCGTCCTTTGGCGCGACGGCGTGACCCCCAGGAATTTGTTCGGATTTCTTTCGCGCGAGCATCATTTCTTCCCAGCGCGCGCGATCGACGCGGTTGTGGTACGTCCCACGCGCGGCGGCACCCGAGCGGTGCATGCGCTCGCGGCGGATCGCGGCGCCGCGCGCGGAGAGCGGTTCGGCGAGCGCGACGCCAACCGTGGTGGACGCGAGCGCCGCGCACGCGAGCGCCGCGCACGCGAGCACGCGCGATCGCGACGCGCGGTGGCGTCGCGTGCGAGGAAGTTCAGACGTCATGACCATCGATTGCGCGCCGGTACAGTCACTGCGACGGCGACGAGTACAGTACTGTTGTCAGTGAACACCATCATCGATTCGCGACACGTGCATCTCGAGCTCACGCCGCCTAACGCTGGAACGCCCCGATCGCGCGCGCTCACGCGACGTACCTCGACAGCACACCTTTACGCACGCGTCGGTGCGGTGCGATCGCGCGTGGACGTACGGTCGCGCGCGGTGGAGTGACGACATGGGCGTTCCGGGTCGCATCGTCACTGTGCAGCGCGCGTGTCATTTCGTCGCCGTTGACGCGATGCGAGCGGTGCGCCAACGCGATGTGCGCGCGATGGCGGCGCAAATGCGTGCGGTGGTGCGATTGAACGCCCTGGGCGCCGCGCGAGACGGCGATGCGGGGAATATGACGACGTTGATGATGATGATCTCAAAGGCTTGCGGCGCTCCATCGACGATGCGTCGTTCGTACGCGAGCGCGGGAGGCGCAGACGACGGCGCGCGTGCGATTCGCATATGGCCGAGCGCGCGTGCGGTGCTCGCAGCGCATGATATCGACGTTGCGCGCGTGGTGGCGAGCGGGAAGCATGGGATCATCACCAAGGAGGACGCGCTCGCGGCGGCGGCGGGGACGTCAGCCTCTCTTCGCGCGCCGATCGCCGACGAGCCGCCGCAGACGCTTTTAGATGACTATGCGTTTGGTTTGACTCGCGCGCAAACGCACGAGGACGTGGCGGTGCACAAGGTGCGGAAAGTCATCGCGAGCCGGTTGTCGGAGAGCAAACGCGACGCGCCGCACGCGTACGCCGACGCGGATGTGGATTTATCGGACATTGAAGGCCTGCGTGCGCGAGTTTTAGCCGATCACGGGGTGAAAGTGAGTGTGAATGATTGCGTGATGTACGCTGTGGGGCGTGCGTTGCGTGAAGTGCCAGCATTGAATGCTGGATGGGACGCGAAGACGATGGCGGCGAAATCGTTTGACGGCGTCGACGTGTGCGTTGCGGTGGCGACCGAGGATGGGTTAATCACGCCCATCGTTACCGGTGCAGATGTCAAGTCACTCACTGCGATTGGCGCTGATGTGAAGGCGTTGGCGAAGAAGGCACGCGAGGGTGCGCTCAAACCACACGAGTTTATGGGTGGGTCTTTCTCCGTGTCAAATCTCGGCATGTTTGGCGTCGAGTCATTCTCGGCGATTATTAATCCCCCACAAGGAGCGATATTAGCCGTGGGTGCGGGCGTAGATAAGGTTGTCCTCGTCGACGGTGCGCCGGCGACGAAAAAAGTCATGACGGTTCGCGTGAGTACCGATAGACGCGTCGTGGACGAAGGCGACTCGGCGCGTTGGCTCACGGCGTTCGCAGACCAATTTCGTAAAACCGATCAATGGGCAATCACATAACTGCCACAGCGCACGCGTGCGAGCGCATGAAAAGTACTCGCACGTGAAAGGCACCACACAGTAGAGCATAGCACAGAAACATGTAGATAAGCAGTCGTAGTCATCGCTTTACAGCCGCCACCACCGTCCCGGTTGTGCCGCACTCGTCGCCATGCGCGCGTCATCCGCGGCGTGGCGCCCACACGCCCCGCACACGTCATACTCGCATGCGTCTGCACGCCGCAGCGCGCGCGAAGGCGTCACCGTGCGCGCGGCGCGATCCGCAGGCGCCGTCGTTAACGACGCGAAGACCCCCGAAGAAGTGCTCCAGGCCGCCGACCTCATCATCCTTCCGGGTCGCGAAACCGCCCCGCATCACGCTCAAGGCATACACCGACAGAAACGATTAATCGCGAGCTCGTTAGCGCTGCGCAGATTGGCGAAAATGCTCGTCGGCGTGGAGCAGGTTGAGGAAAGAGCTCGCGCGACGAGCACCGAGGCGTTCGCGACACTTTGCGCCGGCGCGTTGTCTATCGGTGACGACGACGGGGTGAATCTCGATGACACCCATGCGAGTGTATTTGCAGAAACCATGCGTGCGATTGGTACGCTTGCGCCGCCACGAGAACACGTTTCGGAGGAGATTAAGAGCTTGGCGCGAACGCGGGCCGAAGCGTTTGGAAGCGCGACACAAGCCAAGTATGCGACGGCGATTAAATACGGTTTAGACGCGCTAGGTGTTGATGTTCCGCAAGCACTCGAGCGCGCGTTGACTGGAGTGCCGTTCAGATTCATGCCGCGCCTTGCGTCGGGGCTCGTGACCATGGATGCGCTCAGGGCGGAGGTGAAATTTAGAACTGAGCAATTGGTCACTCGAGACGGGACGCGCGTGGACGAGCGCCGACAAACGTGCTGGATGGCTGATGACGGCGTCGGCGGCTTGGCATACTCTGGGAAAATCATGCAACCCGTACCAATGACGCCAGTCGTCGCCGCCGTGCGCGATGCACTCGAAGAAAGTACCGGGGAGCGATTCGATTGCTGCTTATTGAACTTATATGGCGACGGAGACGTGGCGTGCAAATACCATCAGGATCCAGACCACGGGCGCCTCTGGGCCACGGACTCCATAATTGTTAGCATTGGTGAGACGCGACGATTTTCGTTTCGACCGCTCGGCACGACAGATGAAGAATCTCATTGGGTACGCGTGCAAGACGGCGATTGCGTGAGCATGTTTTCTCACTGTAACGAGCCGACGACGGGGTACGAGCATTGCGTGATGAAGTCTGAAGGCGAGAATAACTGCGCCCCACGCGCGAGCATCGTGTTCAAGCGCAGCATAGCACATAGCGGTGGGAAACGCGGCCATGGGTTGTCTGGCGCAGGCCGTAAGGCGGCGAAATCCAAAAACAAGAACACATCAAGGCGGGCTGGGAAGATGTAGCGGCGAGCGTAAACGTACATGCAATCAATCAATCTATCTATCAATCAAGCTAGAAGTATTTCCTCCTCAAAAACGAGTCATCGTCGTCATCATTATCATCATCATCGTTGTCGTCGTCATCATCATTGTCGTCTAGAGCACTGTCGAAAGACGCCAACCGAGACGCTTGAGCGGCTTTTTGTACGCGAGGCAACAACGCCTCGCGACGCCGCCTCAAATGCTCCGCCGTGTGTTCTAACACGCGTCGACGTGCGATATCGGCGCTCGATGTCGAGCCGTCTAACGCCCGTGCCTCATCCATAGTCTTCTTAGCTTCCTCACGAAGGACCTCATATTCAGCGAGCGCGTCTTCGAGCTCAAAGACGACGGCGTCGTGGGCCACGCTCGGCGCCGACATTTCGTCCAAATAATCAATCACTTCCTCCTCATCCGCGCTCGCTTTCGTGCGATCAAATAACCAAGCATATAAGGCATGATTAGTGCGGCCAGCGCGGACTTTCGCGGGCGTACCTTGCGCCTTTGTCTTCGCGCGCGTCACATCCAGCCACGCAGCAAACATCGTCGACATTGCGCTCGAAATGCGGTACGCGCGAAACGCCACCACTTTATTCAGCACCTCTTCGCGCTCTTCGTACGCTCGTGCAGACAATGCTGAGAGCCTCCATGCGCGCATTGCGCGTGAAAGAACTTTAATGTCATCAAACGACTTGGCGATAAACATGTTGGTGCGCTCGTTTTGTAGCCTCAACGAGGCGTCGCGCCAAGCGTCAAACGCGCGCTTCAACGCAGTCTTCCTCGCATACCTCGCCACGCGCGCCTCTCTCGCGCGCTTATCGCGAGCATAAGGCACGTACACATCCTTCCATCTCATAAACGATGTCCGTGTGCGCGTCATTGACACGTGTAAGTCTGCAATGTCGCGCAACAAGGCGCGAGCCGCGAGCGCCGCGCGTCTCCGACGCTCCACCGACTCGCGCCAATGTCCCGCCAATCGCCGCACTCGCGCCTCCAACGCCCGCCGAGCATCACCACCAATTTCTTGTCGCCATACATCTACGACGCGCTGCGCCAGACGCAGGCGATGATACATCACTGCGCGCAAACGCGCGTGTCGAGCCGCTCGAGCCGCAGCCCGCATCGCTCCCAACGCGCGAGAGCTCAAAACCTTCTCACGACACCGTCGCGCGCGCATCTCCAGTACCGCCCCGCGTCCTCGATGCAAAACAAACCAACGCCACTGTTCGACGACAATGCGCGCGAGACGCGCGCGTCGGCGTCGATGTTTCGTCTCACTCGACCCGTCGTCCGCCGGTTCGGTCAACGCCGTCCGCGCCGCGCCCCCTCGCGCGCGTCCGTCGCCGCCGAACCCGCGCGGACGCTCATCCACGCGCGCATCCGCGTCGTGCGTCGTCGCACGCGCGCGCGCGTTCGCGTCAGCCGCGCACAAACGCCGCGGAACTTCATCATCAACAACAACACCACCACCACCAGTCAACGCACATACGTCATCAACCGCGCCGCCGACGCGCGCACCGCCCGCACCGACGCCCACGCGCGCCGCGGACGCGCGCGTCACCGCCGCAGCGCGCGATGGCGCGCGGTGCGGTGCGTACACGACGCCCATGGGCGCGCGCGACGACGCCAAACCGCGCGAGTCAACGACTGACGACGCCACATCGCGACGACGCCCTCGACGACGACGACAACGACCGCATGCGCGCGTGGGCGACCGCAACGGTGACGGCGACGGCGGTGCGCGCTGCGCGGCACGCCGCATACGCATGCGACGCGCGCGGTGGCGACGCGCGCCGAGCGCTGCGCGATTCGCGCCGCCGGCGCAACCATCATCACATTCGATGCGCCGCGAGCTCAAACGACGATGCGCGCGCGACGACGCGCGCGTTGACGGACGCACAGCGCGCACAGATGCATGCGTATGCGGAGTTGCTGATGCGCGAGAATAAGGGCGAGCATGGGATGCTCACGGGGGCGACGAGCGTGGAAGAGGTGCTAGAGGCGCACGTGGGCGACGCGTTGGCGCTCACGCGCGCGTTTGACGCTTTATTACACGACGACGACGACGGTGGTGGGAGTGGTGTCAGGCGCGTGATGGATGTTGGGAGCGGTGCGGGGTTTCCCGGCATTCCGCTCGCTATCGCGCGACCGCAGTGGAGATTTACGTTGTTGGATACGCTGCGAAAACGCACGACGTTTCTCGAAGTCGTCGCCCGCGAGCTCGGTTTGACCAATGTCGACGTCGTGTGGGCTCGTGCTGAAGATTTAGCGCGCGAGGACGCGCATAGAGAACAGTATGATCTCGTCACCGCGCGCGCAGTCGCAGAGTTGCGCACGTTGGCGGAGTTTTGCGTACCATTCGTCAAGGTGGGCGGATATTGGGCGGCGCCTAAAAACGCCGACGTTGAGAATGAGATCGCCGACGCCGTAAACGCCGTCGGTCTCTTAGGTGCGGGCGCCATGCGCGTGGAGGCTGTTGATAGCATCGGTCCCGATGGACGCCATCGCACCGTGGTGATTAGTCGCAAAGAGAATGCGACGAATGAAAAGTACCCAAGAAAGGCTGGAAAAGCGAAAAAGCGACCGCTCTGACGCGCGTCGGCGCGAGCATCATCACCACACGACGCCGCCGCCGTCATTCATGTACCAACATCGATTATTAATTAATACTGGTGTATCATTATCATCGTAACTCGCGCATATCCGTCGCCAATCGCGTACAGTTGCGTCATGTGCGCGACGCGCGCAAAGAAGATGAGCGCCTTCGCGCGTGCCGTCAACGTCACAACTCGACGCACCGAGGTCTCGTCACCGCTCGTCACCGCCGCGCGTGGCATCGCCGCCGCCGCTGCCGTCGTCGCCATGCCCGAGCCAGCGAGCGGGCCAGCGTTCGCCGGCAACCCGCTCTCGCTCTCGCTGCAACCGCGCGACTTCAACGCATGGGTTGCCCAGAATCAACGCGCCGCGCGCGACGCCACCGATGCGCAACGCGCGAGCACGTCCGCTCGCGCGCCGCACGCATCGTCGAGCGCGCGTGTGCGCGCTGGCGGCGCGTCCGTGGCACCGCGCGCGGCGTATAAGACGCCAACCATGACGGTGGATGATCTCAGCAAGCCACCGAAACCGTGGCGAGAGTTTTTACGCCTGGACGCGGCGACGGCGGCGTACGCGGTTCCACGCACGATGGAGGACGCCAAGGCGCGTCTAGATGGAAACGTGTACGAATTTATAGGGAATTACATACGGATTGGGGTGATTGTTGGATGCGCGGTGGTGTACCGGTGGCCGACGGCGGCGCTCGGGATGTTGGCGAGCGCGCGGATGTACGCGTGGTGCGAGCGTCATATCGCGGTGATGACGGAGACGAGGCATCAGATAATACGAGGGGCGGTGACTGTGGCGTCGTGGTTGGTGATGATGTATACGAAAGCGTCAGCGGCGGTGTCGATGACGATGATGTGTACGTTGGCGTTTGCGTTGACGCACGGATGTTGTCGAAGACGGGACGCGCCAAAGTTGGTGAAAATAGGGCGTCACATCGGCCATGGATTGAAATGGGAGATGAAATCGCCTCAGAAGCAGCGGCGGGAGTAGGAGTAGTGGTGGTGGTTTGGATAGACATATATTTAGCTCGTGAGAGTAAGCGTTAGGCGATTCTCTGATGTGTGATGCATACGTACCACATGTGGTAACATTAAAACATTGACCGACGACGCGTCTCGAGAAAAACGCACGTCACATCGCGCCGCGCGACACCATGCCGCGCCTCTCCGCCGTCGCAACGAGTGGCGATGGCGCGCCCGCGTCGACGCCAGCCCCGACGAAGCCGCCACCGAGGCGACAACGAGAGAAGGACTTTCACAGATTGATGACGCTAGAGGAAGAAACCGGCGGGTACTCGGATCAAATTACTCCCAAAGATGGCTACGAGACAGCGCCTCCGCGCGACGCAAAGGTCAAAGGGTTCAACCTCGATGGCACTGTCATCGTTCCCGATGCCCCAAAAGTTCCGGGGTTTGATCCGTTCGACCAAATGTTTCGATGGCCCGATGGTTCGCTGCGAAAAGAATACCCGCCGCGGAATCCGTACGTCGTCGCCGCGCGCAAGCGATGGCACGAACTCGTCACGCACTGCCGTATGTCGGGAGGAGACGAAGAGTGCACGAAAGGTGTTAGTTATCGATACGGCATCGGTGTGTTGTGGTGCGAACACGCGAGGTATTTATCGGACAAGCTCAACATTCATCCAGAATGGAACGACCGCAATGAATGGTATGGCTTTGACGAGGACAAACAGGATCCGCTCGCCGACGAGTCGCATCCAATTTACCAATTCTTGCGGGATAATGGTGAGAAGACATACGAAGACCTCGTTAAAGAAGCGGATGAGCATTTCGAGAAACTATTCTCAGAAAAATGGGACGAGGCGCGCAAGCGAGACGCCGAAGGCGATGCGTACGTGCCGCCAAGTCGGTTGGAGAATTTCAACAATCCCGGTGGTCAGACGCCGTTTCGATGCGAACAGGTCGGCAAGCAATCACCCATTGAACCACAGATTTTGTGCAACAGCGTGGATGAATTGGAATGATGATGATAATCGCGAACGACGACGTTGTTTTGTAATGTTTTGCAATAACGCCGAAGAATCAGAATCACTTGTTGTTACCGAGACGCCTCGTTGTATTATCGACAGAGAGAAAACAAACTAACACCACGCGCGAAGCGATATAATACCCATAATTTTACCGCACTCATCACATTCAACGCTCGAAAAGGAAAGCCAATGTTGCTCTTCGTACACACGAAAAGTGCGTTAACACTCACGTCGATTTTTTTTTAATATCATTACAAAGGGCGCGAGTCGTAGTACTATGCGGTTTGGAAAATGTTTTGTGAGACCGAGACGCCAACCTTTTCTGCAGCTCTGTCCAGGGCGTCAATTTCGCCCTCTGTGAGCCGAAACGACGTCGCGCCTAAATTGTCCTCAAGCTGTCGCACATTCTTCGCGCCTGGAATGGGCACGGTGTCCTTACAAATGCACCAATTAATCGCCACTTGCGCGGGTGTTTTCCCACCGTGCGCATCACCGACTTCACGCATGGTCTCGAGAAGCGTCGGTAGTCCTGGCAACACGCCCTTGTACGCGTTCCCGCGAAGGCCAGGCGGAGGATTACTCACGCTATATTTCCCAGTAAGCAACCCGAGCGCGAGTGGCGAATACGCGATGAGCTTGATTCCGAGTTCATCGCACGTCTCCTTCGTGCCGTTGAGCTCAGGAAACCTCGACAATAGAGAATATTGCACTTGCAATGTGGAAATTGGCACCCCACGCGCGGTCATGTACTTGTGAATTTTACGCAACTGCTTTGGGCCGTAATTTGACAAGCCAACCGCGCCGATGACGCCTTCATCGTACGCGTCCGCGATACCCGCCCAAAGCGCACCTTCTTGCAACGGCTGGTAGTTTCCCGTAGACCAATGCAACTGCCCGAGATCAATTTGTTCTCGCCCCAATCGTTTCGCGCTCGATTTCGCGGCGTCGACGAAACTCTTACTCGTCACGCGCCACGGATACGGCGCAAGCTTTGTCGCTAAAATCACACCATCCTTCTTCGCACTCGGACATTCGCGTAAAAACTCGCCAAGCAATGTTTCCGAACGACCATCTTTCCCATACGAATCCGCGCTATCGAACAGCTTAATGCCTCCGTCCACCGCACGGTTGAACACGCGCTGGAGCTCGTCATCCATGCTCTCGTCGTACTGAAACACCAACTTATTCCCCCACGCCCAGCACCCGAGACCGAGCGTGCCTATGTCTGATAACTTTGCCGGTGCCGCAAATGCCGCGGGCGTGTCGAGCGTGTGCGCGCCGACCGCGAGCGCGCTGCCGAGCACGATGTCCCGGCGCGTGATGATGGGTGCGCGCGGCTGCACCACGGGTGGTGTGTCAACCTTCTTTGACGTGGACGCCGACGTCGACGACGTCGACGCGCACATGGCGCGAAACGTCGCGCGAGACGCGGTGGCGGAGACAACCATGGACGAACGACGACAACGACGAAGACGAAGACGAAGACGAAGACGAAGACGCGCGGGACACTGACGCGTCGCACGGTTAACGTCGCGCGTATGGATAAAAAAGCCCTAATTTTTAGGGTATGTAAACCCTATACCCTAGTACCCATCGACATTTTAGGGGTTTCGACGGGGGAACGACCTCGGACGCCATTCCATGCCGCGTCGATGAACGTCCGCGACAGCGACAGCAACTTCCGCACGCGTATCCCGCGACCGGCGATCGCGGCGACATTAAACAAACCACCACCATGCGCGAGTAAAGCATCCGCCGCCGCGGGCGCCGCCGCGGAAGCGTTAGGAAAAGAGAATCATCAGCACGGCGCCAAGCGCCGACGACACGAATCGACGACGACGGCGTCGGCGTCGGGTGTGGGCGAGATGAGCGCAGATGCGACCGCGATGACGCCGAAACGGTCAAAGAACTCTGGAGAACACGCATCGGCGTTGGTACAGTCGTGCGTGAAGTCGTGCGGGCGGTCGATTAGCATCAGAGAAGAATGTGACGAGGAGGATGAACAGTTGGAGGCGTTGTTGCGCGTGGCGCCTCGGGGGAAGGATAAATTTGATAAGATTGGTAAAGCACGCGCGTGCGATGAGTATTTAGGGGAATTAAAACCTGCGGTGCGAGCGTTACAAGGGCGATTGATGGATGCCAGGGTGGAGTTGGCGAATGCGGATGCGAATTTTGAGCAAAAGAGCCGCGCGATTCGGGAAAAGTTGCAGTCGGCGGAGCACGGCAAGGCGAGTTTAGAGGTACAGCTTCGTGAGGCGGTGCAAGAGCAGGCGAGATTAGAAATGGAGGCGAAGAATGCGGTTGAGGCGTCGCGTGTGAGCGCCAAGGCTAAATCAGTAGCTGAAAAAGAACGCGATGAGGCGACGGCGCGCGCGGAGAAAGCCGTAGCCGAAGCCAACGCCGCGGCTGAAAAGTCTGAGGGATTACAGAACGATGTCGAACGCTTAGAAGGGGAAATCGTTGCGCTCAACAAGGCGCTCATCGACGCACAGAGTGAAATTGAAGCGTTGACGTCGACAAACTCCACGCTGCAAGGTGACAAATCAAAGCTCACGACTGACATTGGCACGCTGCGCGGAGAGAAGAGCGTGCTGGAAATGCGCGTGGAAACGCTCGAACAACAGCACGTCGACCACGCCAATGAGCGCGAAAACATGCGAGAAGAAACAGACAAGCTACATGCCGAGCTCGCCAAGACACGTGCGGAAAAGGATGGAAGTTCACAAGCGATGACACGGGCGCTGGAGGATGCCGTAGACGCGCGAGCCAAGGCGGCGAAATGCGCGAGCCAAGCCGAAGCGGCGGATGAGCGCGCTCGACGCGCCGAGGATGCGCACAGTCATGCCACTGCAGATTTACAACGAGCGCGCAACGAGCGCAACGTGGCACAGGAACACGCTACGACGCTCGCATCTGAGATTGAAGTTTTAAAGCCGCAACTCGCGGCGACTGAGGAAAAGCTCAAGGCGAGTACGGCGCGTGTAGAGTCGGCAGAGCGCGAGTTGCGGGCAATGACGTCGTCCAAGGAAACGCTTGATGCAAAGGTCACCAAACTTGCAGAGTCCGTGCGCGAGGCTGAGCAAAAGGTGACGAAAATAACTGAGCGCGCGAACGCATCCGAGCTCGAGAGTACTAGGCTCAACGCCGAATTGATTGCCACGCGCGCGAGCAAAGACGCGCTGGACCCAAAGCTTACCAAGCTCGGCGCCGAACTCGCGGATGCTCGCGCCGAAGCGCGCACGTTGAAGCACGATAAGGAACGATTGGAGAATGAGATTACGTCGCTCAAGCATGCCGCGCAGGCGCTCGAGGGTGAAAACGCAAGCATTAAATCGAAAGTTGATACATTGAAGATTGAAAAGTCTTCGCTCGACGAACGATTACGCGGCGAAGTCGAAGCCCGACGAGAGATGGAGGAAGAATTGAGACACGTCAAAAAATCACTCAAGGAGGCGCAACGCAACGCTGCGGATGAACGTGCCAAAGCTATGGATGCAGAAGATGCTATAAACGATGCCAATGCCGTGCGCCAGCAACTCATCGCTCTGCAGCAGGCGCACGCGCAGCAGGGTGACGAAATGGCGAGGTGTAAAATGGAGCTCACAAACATTGTGAGCGATGAACGAAGCACTTCGGCGCTCATTGCACGTTTGCAAGAAGTCAAAGAGACACTCGCCGCGCGAGAAGAGGAGCTTCAGCACGCCATGGTGACTCGACGTCACTTGCACAACACAATTCAAGAGCTCAAGGGGAATATCCGCGTGTTTTGTCGCATCCGACCGCCTTCGCGGGAGGAAGACGCGTTTGATGAATCGAATTTATCCATTGACAGAAAAGGCGAATTCGCCGGGCGTCGTCTCGATATTGCTCCACCCGACGCGCCGAAGAAGTACAAGTTCACCTTTGATCGGGTATTTGCGACGAACAGCAATCAAAAGTCAGTGTTTGATGAGATTTCGCTCCTCGTGCAAAGCGCGCTCGACGGGTACAAGGTGTGTATCTTTACGTATGGACAAACTGGTTCAGGAAAAACTTACACCATGCTTGGCGGTAAAGGCGAAGAACGTGGTTTAATTCCTCGATCGATGGAGCAAATCTTTGCGTGCCAAGCGCAATTGAAATCTAAAGGGATGACCATCGCCATCACCGCCACTTTGCTTGAGATTTACAATGAGGACATTAGAGACTTGCTTGCTGATGGATCTTCGGATAATAAAATTGAGTACAAAATCAAGCACGACGACGATGGCAACACGCATGTGACCAATTTGAACGCTGTTGAAGTGCACTCCGCGATCGAAGTCGAGGCACTCATGAGCCAGGCAAACGCGGCGCGCGCCGTGGCAAAGACGAATATGAATGATCGAAGCTCCCGGTCGCACATGGTGATGCGCTTGAGCTTGGACGGCGTCAACGAAGCCGGTGAAAATATTCACGGTGCGCTCAATTTGATTGATTTGGCGGGCAGTGAACGCTTGAAAACGACGGGTGCGACAGGTGACCGGCTGAAAGAAGCCCAAGCGATTAACAAGTCGCTCTCATCCCTCGGCGACGTCATCTTTTCATTAGCCAACAAGGACAAGCACATTCCGTTTAGGAATTCCAAGCTCACATACTTGCTCAAAAATTCCCTCGGTGGCGACTCAAAAACACTGATGCTCGTCAATGTGTCACCGGCGTTAGAGAGCGCACAAGAAACAGTGTGCTCCCTTAGATTCGCCGAAAAAGTCAACTCGTGCGCGATGAAAAAGGCGTCAAAGAAATCGAGCGAGGCGTAAATTCTTTTCTCCTCCAACCATATCCACAGTATGAGCACTAGTAACAACAATTTCTCTTCAATGTGTATGTAATTTACTATCGATATTCATCACAACATTTTACAACAACAAGATAAGTGCAAGGCGAGAGACATGATTTACTTTTCGAGCTTGCGCAACGTCTGAGACGCGAATTGCGCCACATCCGCCGCTGAAGCGCGCTCGAGAGGATTCATCGCCAAGCATGCATTAATAAGTTGAGATAACTCACGCGAACGACCTTCGGGGAGACCAGGTGCCGCTGCGCGCGGCGTTGCCCCTCGAGGAAATTTCTTACCGCTCGCGGTTTCATACAATGTAACGCCGAGTGAAAACACATCCGCAGCCGCCGTGGGCTTTTCACCCGGGAACAAGTTCAACAACTCTGGCGCGACGTATCCACCATCGCCTTCTTCCCAATCCCAGCCCTCGTCGAGCGCGCACGCTAACCCCAAGTCGCCAATTTTATACGTACCGTTGATGTCGATGTAAATGTTCTCCGGTTTAATATCCAAGTGAATCACGCGTCGTTGATGCATGTGCGCGAGACCACTCGCGACTTGATGCGCCAAACGCCACACGTCGAGTTCGGCAACAACTTTCCCCGGAGCTAAGCGCGCGCACACGCTCGCTAACGACCCGCACGCGCAGTGTTCCATTTGAATGTAAAACAACTGGTCTTGTTGCCAGCTGCGGAAATACCGAACAATGTGCGGGTGCTCGCCCAATAAATTCGCCGCCTCCACCTCTCGCTTAAAAACCGTACGCTGCGCATCCGTCGTGAACGAATGCACGCACTTCTTTACGACAAACGCATCGCCACTCGTCTTACTCGTCACCAACCATACTTCGGAATTCTGCGACGAGCCGATTATCTGTTCAAACGTAAAGTGCCCTTCGAAATCAAACATCACGTCGTTACTCACTGAAGTCTGTCGCACCAACCCCGTCGACGTCAACACTTTGGTCTCCATCAACGAATTCATTCTCGATAACGTCGACGGTAAGTTGTGATCCATACTTCCGGATGCCGCACCGCGCGTATTAAACTCGGAACCAAACGACGCCGACGCCTCCTCCGAACCAGACGACGCGAACAACGCGTTCCCCGCGTTTCCCACCGTCGACTCGCCCCGGCCAATATCCCGTCCAAAAACACGAAATCCATGCTCAAATTCAACGCCTTCATCCTCCGCACCGTGCGCGAGCGCGTTAAAATCAAACCCGCACGCATCTAAGTCCGCGCTCCGCGTCTTCGTCCTCCGCCTATCCATCACCGGTGGCGCCGCATCAAACGTCTCCGGCGCCCACGCAACGCGCGCAACGCGATCAAGTTCCGCCTCAAACACCCCCACGCGTTTCGCTGGCGGTGATCGCGGATCCACATCCATCGCATCGTCGCATTCCCTCGCCGTGCCGTTCAAATCATCCTCCAGCCCAGTCGCCTTCAATCCACCCTTCGCGCTCGACGCCGGCGTCAGCGGGCACAGCAATACGCTCATCGGCGACGTCTCGAGTCCGTGTCGCTTCATCGGTGGCGTGTCACCGCGCGCGTGCGATCGCAATCGTGGCGTATTCATCGTCGCGTCACACTCTGTGGCCCCGAGCTGTCGTCTGCGGTGTTTGAATTTCCGCGTTCGCCACTCGACGACGCGCGCCGCGCGCGGCGAGCGACGGCACGCGGCGGCGACGACGACGACGACGACGACGACGACGACGACGACGCGCACGACCGCCATCGCGCGCGTTCACCATGGGCAAGGAAAAGGGCAGGGCGTTCGCGTTCGTGAGCGAGCTGAACATGCCCGCGCTGGATTTCATCGCCGACAAGGATACGGATGCGTACCGGAGCTTTCACATGGCGCGCTTGGGCACGCGCGAGCTGGAAATCGTGCGGGATGATTTGGACGAGCGCACGGGGATTCGTACGCAGGTGATGCGCACGGTGCCGAATATTACGTTGCCGAGGCTGGTGCGCGGGTTGGTGCCGAATGGCAAGGTGGAGTTTGTGGATACGCGGGAGTTTGTGGACAGCTCGCGGTTCGTCGCGCCGTTTTCGCAAGAGTTTACGACGGTGAATAATATAACCAAGCACTCTGTCGTACAAGGGGTGATTACGGTGACGAGCACGGGGGCGAAGACGTGTAGGGTGGATGTCGTAGGCGAGTGTAGGGTGTCGATTCGAGGCGTGGGAGGTATCATCGAAGGTATCGTGATTGATGGAATACGAAAGGCGTATACGTCGCTACCGGAGATTGTGAAGGAGTGGGTGGTGCATAAGGCGGAGTTGCGACGTGCGGAGAAACGCGCGCTGGCACGAACGGGGAGTTGGGCATCGTTGACATCGTATTCAACAGCGCAAGATGAGATTGACCCGAGCGACGAGAACGACGTGAATAACGGCGCGAAAGACGGCAAGAATGGTCTTTCTCGCCGGCAAAGGAGGTCAGTGCGTGTATTCATGTGCTGCACAGCAGCACCTGCGGTTGCAGAGGATGAACCGGACGACACGGCGTTTGCGAGCGCGAAAGATTGTTCGGACGTGCTGACGTATTGAGTTTTTTTAACGGTTGACCACCGGTAATAATGTCACCAAAGTAGCAGTTTTAGTGTTTCGATACCAATATTGTTTATATGAAGTACTGGTAGCGTACAAAAGTATGTTACAAACGTGTGCAAGTGCGATGCTTGTACATGTATCCTATGCTAGCGTGCGTTCGATGTCCCCGATGGCCCCGAGCCACGCGATGATGAAATCCGCATTCGTGTCGATGATTTCTTGCCGGCGACACAGCGAGCGAGAAAAATCGAGAAATTCTCTTAAACCATCAACTCCACTGCGCTCTTTGCGCCTCTTCGCGTGCTCAGTGATGATGTCAATAGATCGCGATACTGTCTTTCGAGCGTGAATGTCTTCGCTCAATGTTTCTCGCCGACGTTTACTAATATTGAGTCTCGCGAGCTCGTAACGATTCCACGCAAAACATCGCGCCGCGGATTGATACGCGCATTCAATGGATTGCTTGTCGTCTAAAGCAATCTCTTCATCCAGCGCAAGCTCTTGAGTGTTTTCGAATACGTTCCAGTCTTGATTATTTTGTGTCAGAGACTGCGTAAAATCGACGTCTTCGCTGTCGGATTCCGAGCGCTCTGACTCCGTCTCTGCGAGTTCCTCATCGCTTCCGGCGATTGGAAACGACGTTCGGCGCGCAGATATCGCTGGCGCTGTGAGTTCTTCATCAGTCGCACCCGTGTCGATAGGTTTTCTAGCAAACATCTGAGCAATTGTGGGCTGATTCTTCGCCCCTGGGGACTTGACGCTCGCGATGTCTTCAAGTTTATTCACCATGACGCCCAACCCGCGAATCTCTTCTGGCTGCATGACTTGCGCGTGGCACAAGTCATGCAGCACGGAGACGACTTCTTTCGCGATTATTTCTGTCTCCGCCGTAGCTTTGAGCATAATTTTCGATCGCGACAGCACGTCGCATGGTCCGTGGCCCGCGTACGACTTACGCTGCATGAGCTCCGCCGCGTTTGGGAGCGCGCGCCAGAGCTTCAAATGTACGACGCCGCCAACCTTTTTTAATTGTTGTAACCGCCGCGAAACATCCGCCGCGAGCTGACGCACGAAATCCTCCGCCGCATCCATCGTCGCGCATCGCACGCCCCATGACATTTGCGCACCCACGCTTTTCCGCTCAGGTCGAACGACCCAAGGCGACGCGTCGACGCCTCGAACGGCGTCAAACACCTTGGTGCCCAATTTCACGCCCAGCGCCTCATTCAACGCCTTGGCGCTCACTTTTTCCACCACATCCTCACACCGCTCGAGTTTTGCCCCCACACGCGCCTCAAGTGCCTTGAGCTTCTCCATCGCTTTCCTCCCTAACCCAGGAACGTCCGCCAGCGACGTCTCCGCGACAAACCTCCGCTCGCCTCGGCCCGGCTCGACCACGCGACTCCCATCCGGCTTGGCCACCTTTGTCGCCAATCTCGCCACTAATCTATTACTCCCCACACCCACCGAGCACGTACACGACGTTTTCGCAAACACGCGCCTGCGAATATCTTCCGCCACGCGCTTGGCGTCGCCATTCGCGTCGCGTACCGCCCGCGTCGCGTCGACGTACGCTTCATCCACGCTCACGCCGACCACGGCGCCGCGCGCGACATCAAATAAAATCCGATACACCTCCAACGCCACCTCGGCGTAGGTGTCAAATTCATAAGGCACTGTGACGAGATCTGGACATCGCACCAACGCGTCGTCGAGCCACATGCCGGCGCGGATGCCAAACGCGCGGGCGGGGTAGTTTGCGCTGCTGATTTCGCCTCGCCTCGACGCCTTGGAGCCCCACGTCACGGCGAGCGGGGTCTCGGGCGAGAGATGCGGGCGCGAGCGCATGGCGACGGCGGCGAAGAAACAGTCCATGTCGACGTGGGCGATGACGCGCGGCGCCGCGGGGGGGTCGGCGGCGCGGGGTGGCGATGGGTTGGTGAGCTGTGGCTCGAGCGCATCGAGAAACGCTTCGTAACGCGCGCGCCAGGAGCCGATGAAGTGCAGGCGGCTGTTGGCGTGGAATGTGTGTACGGTGTTGTCGTTGTGAGGGGGCATCGTGCGCGCGCGCGCGCGGGTCGACGTGGATGTGCCTGTCGACGACGACGCGCGCGCGCGCCGGCGAGGCGAGCACTGGAGGTTCGTCATTGAGTGTACGTCGATCAATGACGTCGCAGGCGCGGGTGTCTGTGGATGATAAATATCACGATGAAATGGTATTATTCATGGTGTGGTGTGCCTAATAGTGGTGGTGTTCATGCGTCGTTGGACGAAGACAATGTCGGCTGCGCGTCGGCGCGAAACGCGGTGGTTGAGTTTCAAATTTACGCATCCTCGCCATCAAACGTCTGCTTGCACGCCTGTGCGTTGTAAAACTCAGCAACTTGCTCGGCATTCGTGGCCATTTCTGGGCTCTTGTCTTCACGGCGTCGCAAGAAACGAGGAAATCGAAGAGCGATACCTTTCGTCGGGTCGACCAATCCCGCCGCCGCTTGGTGCACGGGCGAAATGGAGAGATCCGCCGCCTTGACTTCCCATACTTGCTTCGGGTCAAACCACACGTCGGGCTTCATACCTTCACCCACGCGGTAATACGAGCGAGGGCCGTCGATGACGTGCGGGTTCATGCTATTCGCCAACTCTTCCAACACGACTTCGCTGAAACCGGTGCCTATTTTACAGATGGATTGGTACTCCTCGCCGTCTTCGTCATAACACGCGAGCAAATACGCGCCATACACGCCAGTGCGCTTACCACGGCCCACCCACGCGCCAATTGGTACTAAATCCAAAGAATCGCCACAACCTTCCATGTAATCCTTCTTCAATTTGAGCCAGTTCAACGAACGCTTGGATGGCTCGTACGTCGCATCGAGCGTCTTGACGATTAATCCCTCCGTGTTGGCTTGAATGGCATCTTCTAAGAACCCTTGCAACTCGTCCACATCGCGCGACGTCTTTTCAGTGACAAAGAAGAACTCGCCTGGAACAGATTGGAACGCCTCGTACAATGCCTCGCGGCGCTTTGACATGGGCTCGAGCAAAAGAGGCTTTCCGTTGAGGTAGAGGCAATCAAACGCATACAACGCAACTTTCACCTTGATTTGATCTTCAACGATGTTTTTCTTACCACGCGTGCTTAAAATCTGGAACGGCAGAATTTGATCCTTTTCCCGATCGTACGCTACGGCTTCGCAATCGATAACGACCGACTTGACACCCGGCTTGACGTAACGCTTCATGCCAGTGATGAGATCTGGAAACTTAGCAGTGTTGTCCTCTTGGTTGCGGGAGAAAATCTTCACCGTACCATCCTCCAACAAGTGAATTTGTGCACGCTCACCATCATACTTGTACTCGCACGTGAAAGCAATGTCTTCGAAACGTTTCAACACCTCCAACACCCCAGTCGTGGGCTTGGCTAACATCGGCTTGACTGGCACACCCGGCATAAACTTGCATCGCTCTTGTAAACCTGCGAAACCAACTTCGAGGAGGGCAGGAACGATTTCATCGAAAGTCGGGCATTCGCTGAACACGTGCTTTAAGATTTCCACGGCGTTCCCCAACTCGTCGGCAAGTTCGGCACCCTTTTTCTTTTTACCAATGTCACTGTTCAACACGATGGCGTGCGCCAGACTTTGCGTCACCGTTTGCTGCGCGAGCCCGATGCGAAGTTTGCCTTGGAGCGAGCGCACAACGTAGCCAGCTTCACATTCGCGTGCACTAACGAGAAGCTTTTTAATTTTAGACTTCTTGCGATCGACGCTCTTCTCACCTTCAGTCGTCGCGATGGCTCGGAATTCGTTGAGCACGCCAGCCACAGTCAACGGCGGCGGCGGGAACATCATACGCTGCGTGGAACGAGATACCATGGCGACGCTTCCAAGGTCACCGGCTTCTTTGTAATCGCTCTTGATTGCATCATCCTTACGGCCAGTAGCTTCAGCGAGGCACTTGATTAGAGTCGCATCGCCGATACCGAGATCGATGCCTACGTGCTGCGGATGAATCGTATTCGACGCCAAGTACACCGCCGGCAACAAATCGCTCGGATTACTCGCCAAAATGGTTCTGAACGCGTTCGTAAGCAACTCGGCAATCTCTAATCTCTTCGTCGTTTCCGCAATGGACTCAAAGATGTTTGCCAAGTACAAATACGGCGTCGGCGAGCCCTCCTTCCACGTCACCACCGACTTCGGATCGTACGATAGATATCGATCCGCCGCTTCCACACTCTTATCTCCAACCCCCGCCGTCGCTGCTTCTTCTTTCTTCGCCTTCTTCGCCTTTTTCGCCTTGGGCATCTTCCCTGTCTTTGGCGCGCCGACTTCGACGTCTTCAATATCATCCTCAATCTCTGAATCTTCCTCATCCGAATCAATCTCGTCCTCATCCTCGTAATCATCCTCGAGCGCACGAGAACTTGCCTTACCACGGCGTCGCGTGCTGACGACGATCTCCTCGTCATCATTACCGTCGTCTGCAGGCTTTGTTGAGTCAGCCGCGCGCGGCTCCGCCTTCGCTGTCACGTCGCGTAAAGGCGACTTCACCGCATCAGCGCTCGCACGTTCAGTCTTGGCATCATTCGCCGACGCCAGTGTCGTCGTTTTCATGCGCTTCGTGTCGCCTTGAGCGATGATGTCGTCCTCTGTCGCGGCCTCGGTGCGTTTAACCTCTGACGATGATTTTGAATTTTGAACCGAGAGCGCGTTCTCATCAGCCTCGACCGGTTTCTCCTCCTCTACAGTGCGCTTCACGCCTGCGGCGCCGCCAAAGAATCCAGCCAATGTTTGTTGTTTCGGTGGCATCGCGTCGCGCGTGACGTACGACGTGCGCGACGGGGTGTGAGGCGCGAAAGTGCGAGAGCGTAGCTGTCGCCCTGAAGGCGTCAAATTTTGAGACACTATTGACTATTGAAATTACATAACGCTGCGCAATGGGCATTTATCCTTCCTCGCCGAATTCACGAGTAAATCGCTCGTGGAGCTCGAGATCGGCTGCGGCGACTGTAGGACGCGCGCGAAGGAGTACTTTTCTAAAATCATTGGCGGTTATCGGCGGCGGGAGGACGCGCGCGGCGTAGCCGAGACGCGCGAGCTCATCGAGCGTCGATGGCCACGCGCGCGAATCGCCCGGGGAACATGGAACATAGTATTCATCTTCCACTGGTGTGTCTGCGGAGACATTTGCGGGGTTTTTGATGGTTACGAAGTGCGTCGCCTCTTGTACTTTACGCACCGGTTCGTACAAGACATCCTTGACGACGTGGTCAATGTCAGAACCACTGAAGCCTTCTGTGACAGCACCCAGGGACTGATAATCTTCGTCCGTCAAGTCATTCGGAGTCTCGCCGACGTGTACGCGGAAGATGTGCGCGCGAGCGGCGGCATCTGGAAGAGGGATGTAGATGCGCTTGTCAAAACGACGCCGCACCGCTTGGTCAAGCGCGTACGGCGTATTTGTCGCCGCGAGCACTAAAACCTTCCCCGAGGAATTACCAACACCCTGCATTTGCACTAAAATCTCCGTTTTGATACGTCTGGACGCCTCGGATTCGCCATTTTCACCTCGCGCGCCGCAAAGCGCGTCGATTTCATCGATGAAGATGATGGATGGCGCTTGCTCTCTCGCCATGTTGAAGAGTTGCGACACCAACTTTTCGCTCTCACCCATCCATTTACTCACCAAATCACTCGACGAAATCGAAAAGAATGTCGAATCTGCCTCGGTGGCCACAGCCTTGGCGAGGTAACTCTTCCCCGTCCCTGGTGGACCGTATAACAGAAACCCGCTCCACGCCTTGCGCTTACCGGTGAAAAACTGCGGAAACTTCACCGGCAACACCACCGCCTCCTTCAACGCCTCCTTCGCCGCTTGCAAACCCGCAACGTCGTCCCACTTTACATTCGGTTTCTCAGTCACGATCGCGCTCCCGAGCTGTCCTTTCATCTTTGCTAATTCCGCATCCTCGCCTCCGTCTTGCGGTTTCGCCCGTTGCGCCCCGCTCGCCCCCGTCCCGCTCACCTCCTTTGCATTCTTCTTCCCTTGCACGATCGCATGAAGCTCCTCCGCGCGTTCAAGATACTCTTTAAACTTCTTATTCACCATCTCCGCCAACCGCGGATTCTTCTCGTACTTCAAGTAGCACGTAAAGTGGTCCAACGCCTTCATGTACAACTTGAACGCGGCTTCATAATTCCCATCTTTATCCTCACGCACCGCATCATTCACGAATGCGATGGCTTTTTCGCGTATAGACGCTCCGCCTTCCATCGTCACGCGCGTGCGTGCGCCTCACGACGCGCTCGCGAGGATGCGCGAGCGATTCACGCGCGTTACGCTCGAGATCTAAAGTGACAGTTGGTGCAATACCAGCGCACTGCGCACGCCGACGACGACGTTCGCGACGACGTTCGCGCGAGTCGCGCGGTGTCTTTGGCGCGATGAAAACGCGCGGTGTCTCTCTGCGCCGCGCTCGCGCCGGGGCGTGACGCGAACGACTTTACTTTACGACGTCGTAAAGTAAAGTCGATCGACTGCGCGCGAGCGCGTCAGAATCCGACGCGAACGATGCTCCGACGACGCGCTCTGGCGCTCGCGCGCGCGTGTGAGAGTCACGCGGTGACGCATGCGCGCGTACGCGCGGTGCAGACGAGCGCGAGGACGTCGGCGGGGATGGGACCGGCGGTGCGAGCGACGACCGCGCCGGTGGCAGAGGTGCGTGCGATGCGTTTTCGCGCGCGTGCGTCGCGTGTGCGCCACGAGTGGTGGCTTCGCGCGCGACAGGGACGTGCGCGCGATGCGTTTTCGCGCGCTGATGCGCTCGCGCGCGGACGCAGCGCGTGAGGCGATGGCGGTGTATCGAACGTGGAGGCGCGATCGGGTTACCCTAGCGCGGCGCTCGCGCGACTCGTGCTCGTGGACGGTAACGCGTGGCGTGCGCGCGTGATTGAAGCGTCTGTGTCGCTCGTACTGACGGTGTGTGTTTTGTTTGTGTTGACGATGCAGTTACCTGAAGATGCGGAACTGACGTGGGATGCGGGCGACGCGCACCCGGAGCCGTGCTTGGACAACGTCCCGTCGAAAATTGTCAGCAAGAATACGGCGGCGATGTACTTGACTGGGGCGATTGCGTTTTTAGGAGGCGTGTACGCCATGGCGACTGTTGTGGATAAGCCGTCGACGACGCCATTCGCGCCGAAGACGTTCCCGTACAACGGTCTCGAGGTTGAGCTCGGCGGTCGCAAAGCCAAGTAAAAACATTTTCAGTCAATTTGTATTCTAAAACCTATCTCTAGCACTCTAAACGACTCAGCGTGGTCACGACATCACGCATCAGACGTGTGCGTGTCGACCTCGATCATTTCGCGATTGGCGATGCGCTCGCGGAACATCGCCTGCGCCTGTGCCCACGTCGTCTGCGCTTGCGACGCCTTGGTTGCGCTTCGATCCTCAAACGTCATCGGATCCACCTCAGGTCCGCCCTTCACACATGAGCGCCACCAATGCACGAGCATGTCTGAACTCTTCTTACGCACTGTGACGCGCACGACGCGGCGAGCGTCATCCCCGTGTCCTTCGAAATCTGTGATTTCCCAGTCGCCAAATGTCGGCGCCGCGCGACCGCCGCTATCGTCCTCGCCTTCATCCCTCGGTTCTTCCGCAATTTCATGCGCCCATTCGCCTCGAAACACTTCCCGTAGCTCACCGCCACCCTTCATCACAGAAATTTTCACCTCACGCGCGCTCACATCCACGCGTACGTCCTTAGCTTTCGTTTTCGGCGCCACGACGACGCTCGCTGTCGCCTCCTTGGCATCCTGCCGCCAGAAATACCGCACCGCACCATCGCCATCCTCGCGCACCACGCCGCCGTTTCGCGACATCTCTTTCACGACATCATCCCACTTTCTCGCCGTAGGCATTTCACTCGTATCACGCGCCTCGAGCGACGGCGAATCTGCGGAGCCGCGACGACGACGTCGCTCCAACGCCTCGGCGAGCTCGCGTTCGCTCAGCATAACCTCCGTCTCGCCCGCCCCAGGGGCGACGTTCACCTTCGACGCATCGATGTCCCCATCAAACGCTTCCACGTCGTCCGCATCGGTGATGCGCGGCGAGGGCGAGAGCACGACGCGCGCGTCACGGCCGCCACCAAACGTCACAGTGGATGGCCCATCGAGCGCGTGAACCATCGGCGCACCGCGGCGGCGGCCTTGGCCGTCGTCGTCGTCGTCCGACGACGACCCGATGTGATCGAAACGCGAGTAATCCACCATGGCGCGGCGCCTCCACGGTCGTCGGTGCGCGCCGCGGCGGCAAAAAGTGCGGTTGTAATGTCGCGGGACTGCGCGGGACAACGGCATTGTGCGCGCGCGCGACGTCACCGTCGCCGTCGCGCCGCCGGACGCGCGACAGACGCGCGACAGACGCGCGCGAACTCGTCATCGACGCGTCATGGGGAAGAATCGCGGTGGATCGGCGTCGACGTCGACGATGAAGGCTGGAGCCGCCAGTGTGAAGGAGGAGTTGCGAGTTCGCACTGTGGACGCGCCGGGATCGAAAGCGGCGTCGAAAGCGGCGAGGAAGCGCGAAAAGCAGGCAAAATTGCTTGCGCATTTGTCTGTGAAGAGTGCGACGGTGACGCCGTCGACGAAGCAGGCGTTGGCGTTCGGGGACGTGGACGACGCCGACCACTGCGAGACGCCGTTCAAGGCGTATCGGGATATTGAACCTTTTTTGTTCGCCCTCGCGAAAGCCATGAAGCGCACAAAGGGTGAATTGAAAATTTACGATCCATATTTTTGTGAAGGCTCGATGAAGGCGCACTTGCGGGCGTTGGGATTTGAGAGTGTCTACAACGAGAATGAAGATTTTTATGAAAAAGTGGCGACGCGTTCGACTCCAGAATACGACGTGCTCGTGACGAATCCACCGTATTCAGGCGATCATTTCAAGCGCATACTTGAATTTTGTCGAGATTCCAACAAGCCTTGGTTGCTGTTGTTGCCGAACTTTGTGTGCAGAAAGACGTATTATGCGCCATCCATCGGCGCAAATGCCAAGCCGATGTTTCTCATTCCAGACGCGGCCAAGCCGTATCGATATTGGGCTCCCGGGCGCCAAGGCTTTGAAACACGCGCCAAAGGCACGACGCCGTTTGAGACATTTTGGTACATAAATTTCAACGACGTGCTCGATGCAGAAACCATGCGCACGTGGTGGATTAAAAAGTATTCCGCCCATTCAACGTGTGACATTCCCAGCTTATCAGACGCGCTGCCGCAGCAGCAACGATTACAAAAGCGTCCAAACCCAAAAGTTCGAGCCATGCTCGCATCCAAGGGTGTGAAAAACATCACCTCCACGCAAGGTTTGTACTTTGATCCCGCAAAGGCGGCGCATAAAAAGCGTAAAGACCATCATTAGGCGTTGAAATTCCACACGTAGCTCTCGACGCGCGACTCACAACAAAACGCCAGTCTCACGCACGCCACTCGCGCATGCACCGCGCGTCGCGGCGCGTCGCCCGCTGCGTCCCGCGCGCGCTCGACGCATTTGCGCGTCCGCACACATGCGTCGATGTGTCGCTCGCGTCTTTCGCGCGCACCGCGCACCCGTCAACGTGTCCCGACGCCGCGCGCACAGTGGTCACCACGAGTGGAGCTCACACGTCGTTCGCGCGCTCATTCGCGTCGTCCGGGACGCCGCCGCGCGCGAACGACGCGCACGGCGAACGTTCAAATGCGTACCTTCGAGACGCGCGCGTGAACCTGGGTGAAACCTCTGAAAAGACGCGCGACAAGACGGAGAAAGGTGGCACCGCGGGACACAGCGTGGAGGCGTTCACGCCGACGACGACGACGTTCAACGAGAGCCACATTATCAATTTCCGCTGTCTGCCGAAGAATAAGCACTTAAAAGACGAAGTGTACGGCCGCACTCTGCGTGAGCGTTGGGAGTCGACGTACCCGAACGCGGCGGCGCTGAAGACGTTTCCAGGGTTGTACCATTTACGGCTCAAGGTGCTTTCCATGTACATTCGGTTGTGCGGCGGCTGGCCGTTCGCGGTGTTCTCGGTCTCCATGCTATTCGCATCCTGGGTCGTATCCTCATACGTAGTCGCGTTGGGTATGGTCGGTTGGGTTTTGATGATGAAAGGTGTTGGATTAGGGGATTACGGGTTCCAAGCGTTGCAGACGTTGCTTGAATTTTACAAAGGCGTCACCGGCGGCGAGGCGAGGCATTTGCCGCTCATTTTGGGCGCCGCATTGGCGTATAGAATGACGTATTACACGTTACCGCTGACGTATTTCATGTTTGAAGAATTACGGTTTGTATTGCGGCGCGTGGTCAGGCTCATGCGATGGGTCGTGTGAGGATGCATGATGTATTAGTTTGTAGACGAGCGCCAGCGCGCCGTGTAAAATATAGATTTTAGAAACGAATTTATTACCAGTTTTTACGCGTGTTGTTTCCACTCGCTACCGTCGCTCGACGCCGCACCAGCCGCATATGGTACAAACGCCGGTCGACCTTCGAGTCCGAGCTCCTCGAACAAGAATGAATCTTCAGACTTTTCATTGTTTGGCGTCGTGAGCAACTTATCGCCGGTGAAGACGCTATTCGCGCCAGCCAAAAAACACAACGCTTGCGTTTCCGCACTCATGTTCACTCGACCCGCACTCAAGCGTACGACGGTGGCGGGCATTAAAATACGCGCCACGGCTATGGCGCGAACCATATCCAATCCACTCGGCGGCTTCAAGTCTTTGAACGGCGTGCCCTCGACGGGCACCAACGCGTTGATGGGCACGCTCTCCGGGTGCTCAGGTAACGTCGCCAAAACCGTCATCAAACTCGCTCGATCGCTCTCCTCCTCACCTAAACCAAGAATACCACCGCAGCAGACGGAGATACCCGCATCACGCACGGCAGCAATGGTGTTCAAACGATCCTCATACTTGCGCGAAGACGTCACTTTATCGTAATACTCGGGACTGGTATCCAAATTGTGATTATACGCCGTCAATCCCGCCTCCTTCAATTTCAACGCCTGTTCCGGAGTCAACATCCCCAACGTCGCGCACACCTCCATACCCATATCTCTCACTTGCTGCGTCATATCCAAAACCCGCTCGAATTGCCCCGCGCCCACTTGCGACGGCCCGCGCCACGCCGTCCCCATACAAAACCTCGTACTCCCCGCCTCTTTCGCTCGTTTCGCCGCCTCAATCACCTCATCAACTCCCATCAACTTCTCCGCCTTTAACTTCGTCTCCCCTTTCCACGACGAGCTCTGCGCGCAATAGTTACACGTCTCCGGGCACCCACCCGTTTTAATGCTCAATAAAGTGCACTGCTGCACCTGTCGCGGGTCGTGATGCATGCGATGCACCTTGGCCGCGTCGTACACCAGCTCCAACAGCGGCCTGGCGTAGATTTTCGCCACCTCAGCCTTGGTCCAATCGTTGTAAATCGCGCCGAGCGTGCGCGACGGCGCCGCGGCGGCTGCCGTCGACGCATGCGTCGTCGCATGCGTGGATAGGTTCAGCGCGGCGCGGTGCGCGTGCGCGTGCGCATGCGCCGCGGGCGTCGGTGCGGCGAACGCAGCGCGGGAAAGGTGCGATGCGAGTGCGTTCGCGGTGCGTCGCGCGCGCGTCATCGCGCGTCGGGCTCGCGCGGCGTCGGCGTCTGACGTCGGAACTCGAGGACAACGATGGAGAGGTTTTCTTACGCGCATGGGGGGACATTGACCAATCATGAACAGGTACTTTGTGTGCATGAAGATGGACAGAACGCGACGCGCCGAGGGCGCGCCGAGGGCGATGGATGACGCGAACGCGCGCGAGACGAGTGGTGATGATTCGTGTTCGTGGTGGCGCGCGTGTGGGTTCCCGACGCGCGCGAAATGCGTGGATGTCGTTGTGAATGATGACGAGGTTGGGCCACAGAAGGTGAGGCTCGTCGTGCGGTATAAAAACTTGGATACGACGACGACGACGACGAGGACGAGGACGGCGGAGGAGGACGAGGAGGAGGAGGAGGAGTTTACCATGGATCCGTACTTTTTTGATCCAGGATATACGATCGCGGCGACGACGGGGTTTTGTCGAGTGTGGGAAGGCGCGGAGACGCTGTCCAAGTTTTTGATGGCTGACGCGGGACGAGTGCGCGGAAAAAAGTGCGTCGAGCTCGGAGCGGGCGTGGGAGAGTGTGGTTTAGTCGCCGCCACGATCGGTGCGCATGTTGTTTTGACGGATGTCCACGCGGTGGCGGAGAATGTGATTCGTAGGAACGTCGGGACGAATGGATGTGGGGACGCCGCGCGATTCGGCGCCGACGCTTGGCCGAGGAGCGCGCGGGTCGGCCGCGGGAGCGCCACGCATGCGACGTTGGATTGGTTTGATCCCATTCCAGAGACACCGTTTGGGGGTGAGCACAATGAGAACTTTTACGACGCTGAGGTGATACTCGCCGCTGAGTGTGTGTGGTTGCGGGATCTCGTGCCGGCGTTTGTGGAGACGAACCGAGCGCTGCTTAGCCGCGGCGTCGAGAAGGAGCTCATTCTTTCCTTTCGTGATCGCAGTTCCACGGATGACGCGGCGAGTGGAAAGGCGTTTGCGGGCTATCGCGAAGTTGTTCGTGCGTTTGAAGACGCGGGCCACGTTTGTGAGGTGTTGCAACGGACGGCGTCCATTGAAGACGTGGGCAAGGAAATTATCATTTACCGCGTAACGCGCAGACGCGACAACGCAGAAGAGTCGAACCACCGATGAAAATGCACCCGCGAGGAGCGCGGTGGTACTGCGGCGTATGACATGTAAAAACGATAGAAGAATGTAGGAAACTATACTGTAATGTGCGTGTAGAAAAGTGTGTAAAGAAAAGAATGTTGTTTGTAGTTTGTACATGATGCGCGACGTCAACGGCGCTTCTAATTTTTTAATTAGCAGACGTAAAGATGCTCTTCAACAGATCCATTGTCGCGAGCTTCTTAGTGGGATCCACAAGTTCCGGATTCGTCACTGCCTTTTGCTTGAATGTGCGCAAAATCTTCTTCCGTTCGCTCTTTTCCTCCGCCTCTTTTTCCCGCTGATACCGCGCCAACGCCTCTTTATCCGTCTCCCCATCCACCGCACCGTCATCCGCCCGTCTTTTCGCCCGACGTTCCGTCATAGCGGCAATTGCCTTGGCCTGGTCCATCTTCGCCAAGTAAAAGTCACGCTCCTTCTTCGCCACAGATAACTCCAACGCCAACTTTTTCTCCCTCAGCGCCTTTTGATACTCCATCTCCTCCGTCAAGTTGTCCCACTTAAACTTTGGCAAATACCGTATGTTCCACAAATCATAATAATGCGCCGACCGACGCTTGCCACCAACCTCTCGCCCGTGCAGCATTTCTGCGCATCGCTTGGCGTGCTTTTTATCGCGAAACTCCACCCAACCTTCGACAAACTTTTTCCCAGTGTTGCCGCCAAACTTTTTGCGCTTGGCGCGAATCTTCGCGTCTTCGGGCGTCAAGTACATGCGATCGGTCGCGCCGTAGGCGTTCAACAGCTGACGCAACTTCATGGGTTTCATAAACGGCGGCAGGTTGCCCAGATAGACGACACCGCGACGGGCAAAGTCTTTTCGGGCGCGTTCGAGCGCCGCCGCATCGAGCGCGGTGTTCTTCTTGGACTCGGGCGCGGATGACGACGCGGCGGCGATGTACGGCGCGTCGAGGTCGTCGTCATCGGCGTCATCGATATCTTCGATGTCGTCGGCCGCGGCGTCATCGGCATCGGCGTCGGCGTCGGCGCGTTCGCGCGCGCGTTTCGATGGCATCGCACGCGAAGCCAGCGTCGCGCAATGCCGCACAGCTCGCCGCGTTCGCCATCAACCTCCCGATGCGCGCGGCGCCCAAGGTGCTGGTGTTTGGCAGCGTAAACATCGACGTCGTGTTCCACGCGTGCGCGAAACTGCCATCGCCCGGGGAAACGGTGTCGTGCGCGTCGTGTTCGCGGCTGAACGGTGGGAAGGGAGCGAATCAAGCGGTCGCGTGCGCCACCGTGTGCGGCGAGCTCGACGATGAGGACGGCGTCGACGTGGACTTTGTAGGATGTTTGTCGGCGAAGGATGACGCGTTCGTGCTGGGCGCGCTCGTCGAGCGCGGCGTGGAGGTGAGCAAGTGTCAGTTCGAGTCGGGCGTGGAAACCGGCACGGCGTGCGTGCTCGTCGATACGCAGGCGGAGAATTGCATCGTCGTTTCGCCGGGCGCAAACAACTGCTTGTCTGCGGAGAAGTTTATCAAGGCGATGGATTCGATGAGTGATGCGCCGGAGTATGCGTGCGCTTTGTTTCAGTTGGAAACGCCGTTTGACGAGTCTGTGGCTGTCGCCGAGCGCGTGCGTCGGGACGAGAACAATCCTTGCGTGACGTTTTTGAATTTTTCACCCGCCAAGCCAGAGCTCGCCGGCGCGGTGTTAGCGTGCGAACACATTGACTGCTTGGTGGTGAACGAAACAGAGGCCAAGGTGCTTTGCTATTATATTGAGGACATCGAAGAGGAAGACGAAAACGAAGATGATGAAGAAGACGAATCTTCTTATTACGCGAGACGAATCGCAAAGTTCAGTGACAAGTTCGTCTTGCTCACGCGAGGGGCAGCGGGTTCATCCCTTCACCCTCCACCTATGCCGGTCACTGGTGAGGACAAATTGTATTACATGACGGGAACGCTGCATCTCAACAAAGGACAAGTCGTCGACACCGTCGGCGCGGGCGACGCCTTCGTCGGCGCCTTCGTCTCAAGCGTGGCGAGGAATCGACTGATTACAGATGCCATGAGCATAGCATCCGCCGCCGGTACGCTCGCCTGTACCGAGCCAGGTGCGCGCCCGCGCGCCATAGCCGCCGCGCAGAGCCGCGCCGCCTCTGTCGAGACGTTGTGCACGTCAACTGAATTGTCGACATGCACCACGCGTGAGCTTTTTAAGCGGTTCGATCGCTAACGCGCACGCACATGCGTCGTTCACGCGCATCTCGCCGACAGCGTTCGAATCGTCGATCGCAAACGCGCACAATGTAACATTTGTAGTAACTGTAAAACACTCGCCACCGCGAAGCCAAATCGTCACAGTCTCACGCGCGCACGATGTCCGACGCCGCCGCCGCGCCGAAAGAGATTCGACTCAGTGAATACGCGGTGTATCCGTTCGTGTTTGATGAAGTACGTGCGGTCGTCACCGTCGCGCGCAATCGCAGTCGAGACGCGTTGGAAGCTTTGAGAAGGATCTGTGGATTAATCGTAATCATACGCGTGTATTTGAGTGCCCACGACGACGACGACACACCGTACTGACGATGGCATGACTGCGCTTGTATTGTTTTCTAATCGCCTAGGTGCTCTTAGAGTTTGATCTCGATGGTGACGACGCGACGACGCGCGCGTCTTCAAAGATTACGCGACGCGAAGGCGTCGACGCGTCTTCGGCGTTGGTATTGAATGGTAAAGCCTCGTTCGTAGAGCTGCTGGGCGTGTACGTGGACGATAAAGCGCTCGTCGATGGATCTGATTACGTTATCGCGGACGACGGCGATGATAGTCTGATGACGATTAAGGGTGAGGCGTTACCGGCGAGCGGGGCGTTTACGTTGCGCGTGGAAACCAAGTTTCAACCAGTGAAGAACACCGAGCTTTCTGGTTTGTACAAGAGCAGTGGGACGTTTTGTACGCAGTGTGAGGCGGAAGGTTTCCGCTCTATTACGTATTACCCAGACAGACCGGATGTGATGTCGATCTTTACGACGCGCATAGTCGCTGACAAGACGGCGTGTCCAGTGTTATTGTCGAATGGTAACTTGATTAAGAGCGAAGATTTGGGGGATAACAAGCATGCGGCAACGTGGATGGATCCGTGGCGAAAGCCGTGCTATTTGTTTGCCTTGGTTGCCGGCGATTTAGCGATGATTGAGGATAAGTTTATCACGATGTCTGGTCGCGAAGTCGCGTTGCGCATTTACGCTCAGCACAAAAACATTGACCGCTGCGGGTTCGCCATGGGAAGCTTACAGCGCGCTATGAAGTGGGATGAAGATCGGTTCGGATTGGAGTATGACTTAGACTTGTTCAACATCGTCGCTGTCGATGACTTTAACATGGGTGCGATGGAGAATAAGTCGTTGAATATTTTCAATTCTCGTCTCGTGTTGGCGTCGCAAGAGAGCGCCACGGATGCCACGTTTGAGCGCATTGAATCCGTCATCGGGCACGAATATTTCCACAACTACACCGGTAACCGCATTACTTGCCGTGACTGGTTCCAATTGTCGTTGAAAGAAGGTTTAACGGTGTTCCGCGATCAAGAGTTCACATGCGATTTGCACTCGCGCGCCGTCAAGCGCATCGGCGATGTGCGCTACTTGCGCGCTGCTCAATTTGCCGAAGACGCCTCGCCGCTCGCGCATCCCGTGCGCCCAGAGTCGTATCAAAAGATTGATAACTTTTATACCTTGACCGTGTACGAAAAGGGCGCAGAGCTCATTCGCATGTACCACACGTTGCTCGGGCGCGAAGGATTCCGTAAAGGCTTTGACTTGTACTTTGAGCGTCACGACGGTCAAGCGGTGACGACGGATGACTTTTTCCGCGCGATGTCCGATGCAAACAGCACGAACATTGAAAAGCTCAAGCTCTGGTATTCCCAAGCCGGAACGCCTGCGTTGGAGGCGGCGGGTGTGTATGATGATTCGGCGAAGACATACTCGTTGACGTTGACGCAAACGTTGCCAAAGACAAACGACGTCAACGGCGCGGCTGAAAACAAAAAACCGCAGCTCATCCCCGTGTCAGTGGGATTGTTGGGCGCTGATGGTAAAGACATGGTCTTTGATGGTGAAATCAAATGTGAAGGCGACGCCGAGGTGACATTGAACGAGACGAAAACCACAGCGGTGTGCCGCTTGACAGATGCCAAGCAAACGTTTACGTTCACTGGTGTCAACTCCAAGCCCGTGCCGAGCATCTTGCGCGGATTCTCCGCGCCAGTGAAACTCACCATTACTCCCGAACTCACCACGGATGAGTTGTTGTTCTTGCTCGCCAACGACAGCGATGAATTCAACCGATGGGAGGCGTCGCAAAAGATTGCAACGGGCATCTTGCATCGCGTATGCCGCAAGCACAACGCCGACGAATCCTTAAACGAAGACGACATCGATATCACTTCTGACTCGTCTTGGTCCAAATACGTCGACGCATGCCGAGGCATCATTCGCGACGCCACGGCCAACACGCTCGATCGCGCCTGGGTTGAAGAGGCGCTGAGCTTCCCGGCGACGTCTCAGTTGATTCAAGATCTCGCCCCAGGCGTGGATCCGGTCAATACGTACAAGGTGCGCAAGGCATTCGCGCGCGCGTTCGCTCTCGAGGCGCGCACCGACTTGGAAGCTGCGTTGGCGACGTGCGATAAGGAAGCCGCAGGCTTGGCGTACGAGGTGGATGGCCCGCAAGTGTCCAGACGCGCCTTGAGAGGCTATGCGTTGCGCATGCTCGGCACGCTCGACGACACTGGCTCCATGTTGTCCGACGTGTACTCGTCGGCACAGAATATGACGGACACCGTCGCCGCGCTCGGTGCGTTGTGTGGACACAAAAACCACGCCACACACAAGACTACGGCGTTCGATGACTTTTTGCGCAAGTGGGAAGACGACAACAACGTCAGCTGCACGTGGCTTCGCATGGTGGCTTCGGAAGCGGGCGAGGGCGACGTCGCCGCCGTGGACGAGATGAAATCCATCATGGCTCGCGATGTGTACGACGCGAAGAATCCGAACAAGTTTTATTCTTTGATTGGCGGTTTCGCGGGCGGTAACATTCCCGGATTCCACGCTGCGGATGGTTCTGGTTACGAATTTGTGTGCGACGTGTTGCTTTCGACGGATGCCATCAACCCGCAAGCGGCGTCCCGCATGGCGTCTCCGTTCACCAAATGGCGCTTGTACGACACGTCGCGTCAAAACTTGATGAAAGCACAACTTCAACGCTTACTCGCTACGAAATTGAGTCCAAACTTGTTTGAAATCGTCTCCAAAGCGATGCAAGAATAAAGTACAACAGAAGAACAAAGAACACATTAACGAGTTGAGACGAGGCGTGCGCATTACACAATTCGTCTACTTGTACTATCGATACACTACAAGTATCACGAATAATGCAATAATGAAACAACCCATTTCACGAACGCCACGCTCACTGCGAGCCACAACACGAGCACGCTCAACACGACTGCGCGCCACTTGTACAGCATCTTATTTCCTAAAACATCGCGCTTGGGCATCGTCCCGGCGTCAAATCTCCGTCGCATGTCTCGAATGAACGCCTCAAACGCGTCAATATTCTGATCCATGCGCACAAACATTTCCAGCGCCGGCGTGCACGTATGTAAATCTTCCTCGACCATATCCAACAATGCGTTCGCACACCGCCGTTCGCGCGCGCTCTCGCTCGTCGGATCGTGTTCTTCCTCCTCAACGTTCCGCGGGTCATCCGGTTCCACCGACGCGTCCACGCGCGTCCATTCCGAATCCTCTCCCGGCGTATACACCCCTTTAAACCCCATCTCGCGCTCATGCACCATAATTTCCCGCGTTACTTTTCTTATCTCATCCGCGTGTGCATCATCCGAGATCTCGCGCACGTCGACGCCCTTCCCGTCGATGTCCCGCGTAAACGTTTCATCATACACCCGACCACACCTCGTGTACCCACCCGCAAAGAATTCATCAATGCACGGCGGCCAGACGTGTGGCCACGGTTTATGCGTGAGTTCCTCCATGGTGATATCATCAGGGTACACCTCGCGCGGTCGAATCGGCGCCATCGCGCGCGCGCGACGCGAAATGTCCGCTGGATGTCGCGTTTGAAGCGTTTTTTTGTGGCGTTTTGGCAACCGTTTTTCTCTGAAATCTCCGAGCGTTCGCGCGCGCGGACGCGCCGTGACGATCGCGCCGTCGTCTCTGAACGCGTCGAATCGATGATGTCGACGAATCTGTCGCGCGCGCGATCGCCATCGGTGGCGTTGGCGCGTCGATGGATAAGTAACGCGGTCATCTTTTTCGCAATCTTCAGAACTCCACGATGACGATGACCACCGCCGTCGTCATCGTCGCAATCATCGTCGCCGTCGCCGCGTTCGCCGTCGACTCTGTCGATGCGTTGGCGCCGATTCAGAGCTACCGCGTCGATGCGGTCACGCGCTGGCGACGCGCGGCGCGTGATGGAGCGCGACTGAAAACAGTTGACGATGATGACGCGTACACGCGGTGGTTCACGCAGCGTCTTGATCATTTTGCGCCTTGGGACGCACGCACGTGGCAACAGCGATACTTTGTAAACGCTGCATTTGTGGATGCGCTCGTGACGACGGTGCCAGAGGTGTTTGTGTGCGTGGGCGGGGAAGGCCCGGCGCTGACGTCGCGCGCCGTCATCGACGGGGACGTGCACTGCGCGATCGCCGTAAGCTTGGCGAAGAAGCGACGCGCATATGTGGTTGCGCTTGAACACCGATTTTACGGTGCCAGTCAGCCCACGGGGGATTTATCCACTGATAGCTTAAAGTTTCTGTCAAGCGCGCAAGCGTTGGAAGATTTAGCCGCGTTTTCGCGCGGCGAGCTCCAACGCGCATTTGGCGTACAAGACGACACGAAAATCGTCGTTTTCGGTGGTAGTTATCCCGGCATGGTTGCTGGGTGGTTTAGAGTGAAATATCCGCACATTGCATACGCAGCGGTGGCCAGCTCCGCGCCAGTTCGCGCGGAGCTCGACATGCGAGGATATTACGACGTCGTGGGCGCCGCGTTGCGTGAGCGCGATATTGGCGGGAGCGATGCGTGCTATGACAGCGTGCAGGAAGCATTTTCATTCATTTCACAAGCATTGACGACGTCGAACGGGCGACGAGAGTTGGAGCTGAAATTCAACGTGTGCCCGTTGAAGAACGGAGAAAAACCGCTCGACGCATTTGGCGGTCGCGACGCGTTCGCGATGACGATACAAACGCTGTTTCCCGCACAGAGCAACGATCCGTCGTGCACATTGAACGATGATACGTGCATGAATATTGCCAAGGCGTGCTCGACGATGGAAGCTATGGATGGCGCGCTGGACGGCGTCGCTTTACTCGCCACAATGGTCTTTGGCGACGAGTGCCTTGACATTGACGGCGCCGAAAGTATGCGCGCATTGAAGAATGAAAAACCCGACCCGACGGGTGAAGGCGAGCGGCAGTGGACATGGCAGACGTGCACGGAGTTTGCATTCTTTCAAACGTGCGAGAAAGAGTCCAAATGCCCATTCAAGCTCGATCCTCCAGCGAACGCGCTCGAGTCGTACGAATGGCTCTGCCGCGAGCTCTTCGATGTCAACGTCGATCAAATCGCCGAATCCGTCAATCGCACCAACACACGCTACGGTGCTGACGCTCCAGGTGGCACGAGAATCATCTATCCGAGCGGTTCGGTCGATCCATGGATTGCGAACAGCGTCACGCGCTCTCGATGGCTCGAGCCGGCGTTTGTCGTGCGAGGCGCCAGCCACCACGCGTGGACGCATCCACCGAAATCGTCCGACACCCCAGCCGTCGTCGACGCACGAGCGACGATTGAATCAACAATCACAACTTGGCTCGATCGCGGACCCAACGCGCGCGCTATTGCGCGATGATGCCGCTTAGCGTTCCCTGTCCAACTGTAGTCCTAATCCACTTGTACCTCATTCACCAGCGCGCGCGCAGGCGCGATGGCGGGATCAATCCACGCCCTCGAGGACGCCACGCTCGCATTCACATTCGCCGCGTCCCTCGCCGCGGGGGCGCTGCACGCGATCGCAGGACCGGATCACATCGCCGCCGTCATCGCGCTCACGACGAGCTCTCGCCGACACCGCGCCTCCATCACCCCTCACGACCACGCGCACACCACCGCGCACGCGCACGCCGACGCACCGTTGTGGCGTGCGTGCGCCAAACAAGGCTTTCGATGGGCGCTCGGCCACACCCTGGGTTTGGGGGCGATGACGGCGGTGTTTTTCGCGTGCGCGAGGCGCATCGACGTCGAAAGCGTCGCCAAAGCGAGCGACTACATCGTCGGTGTCACCATGCTCGCGCTCGGATTGGTTAATATTCGATCGAGTGTCATGTTTTACCGCCGTGAACACCACGCACGGGCGCACGTGATGGATTGCGAGGCAAGAGGGGCGCATGAAGACGCGGGCGACGGGACAGTCGTCGTGCTCGCCGGAAGCGAAGCGCATCAAGCGGCGCATGATTTCGATATCCCACACGCGCATGTCGCGAAGGGTGATAGTACGGACGACAGTGTGGGTGAGGTTGTGAGCGAATCGCAGTCGCTTTGGCGACGCATTCGAGCGCTTTCGGGAGATGGCGCGACGCGCGAGGGTCGATGGGCCGCGTACGCGGTGGGCTTTACGCACGGCGTATCTGGGTTGTCTGGCGTCGTCTATGTGCTCCCAGCGGTATTTTTAACGGATACGACGAGAGTATTGATGTATATGTTTGGTTTTTTCGTCACGAGTACGCTGGCGATGACGCTGTTTGCGGCGTTGTTGGGCGCCGCGCCGAGCGGTGGGCGACACAGCGCCATCGCCCTGCAGTGCTTTGGAGGCGTGAGCGTTCTTGTGGTTGGCGCGGTTTGGGTCGCACTTACGGCGACAGGTGAATTAAATTTGTAAATGAATTACATCGCCACGCGCGCGGCGACTAGGAATGAATGTAGTAGAAAAGAAATCTAAAGGAACCAAGCGCTGGCGAGTTTTTTCCGCGTCGCCTCGCCGAGCGCGTCTCCAGCACCCAAAGCATCAATTATTCTAACCACGAGCGCGCGCCCTTGGTCGCGCACCTCTTGTGCACCATATCCAGGCTTGACGCTCTTCAAAGCTACAGTACAAGCCTTTTCGGACTCGCCGGCGAGGAACAGCGCCGCCGCGTACATTTGTAGCGCGTCGAAATCCTTGGGCTCTTTTTCATGCGCCGCACCCAAAACCTCCACATCACTCGCCGTCATCGTCGCATCTCGCGTTAATATCACTCTCGCTTCCACCATGCTCAACTCTTTCGGCGCGGGAAACCCATCGACAAGCCTTCGCGCCTCCACGAGTAACGCTTCGGCGGATTCCACATCTCGCGGCTTTGCGCGCAACGCCAACCCTCCAGACACCGCCAACGCCCGACATCGCACCGCTGGGCCTCCACCTTTGGAAACATCCGAATTTATCACCTTGCTCAACGCTTGCGCGCAGTGCGTGCGCGTCGCGTCATCCAATGCGGAATCTTTCGTATTGAAGACGACATCCGCCGCCGCCTCCACGAGCGTCTCCAAATCCGCATTTGCCAAGAGCTCCTCGCTTTTATCCGCACCGTCGCCATCGTCACCCATGGAAAGCGCTAAATCAGCAATAAATTTCTCAACTTCCGCCTCGGGAATGGCACCTTTGAACTGATTCACGAATTGTCCGCGACTCATCGCCATCACCGTGGGCAGAGAAGCAATCTTGAGCTGCGCGCATACCTCCTCGAGGCCCGGTGCTTCGACGTTTAATTTCAACAGCGCCACCTTTGGGTGGTGCTTGGCGACCGCGCGCTCGAGCATGGGCGTGAGTTGCTTGCACGGCCCGCACCAGTCGGCATAAAAGTCGAACACGAGCGCGGTGGTATGACTGTGCGCGACGACGGCATCGAGCTGCGAAGGCGACGTGATCTCGGACACTGGTGCGAGAGGGGGTGAAGACGCCGGTGCAGGGTCGGTGGCGAAGTGTCTCGCCGTTACCGCGCGTCGAGCGGCGAATGCGCGACGCGCGACGAGGCGAAGGGCGGCGCTGGGCATGCTCGGAGGCGCGCTGTGAGGGTGTGTCCTAGGTGTCCTATCGTATTATTTGTACAAGTGGATGCGATTATTTGTTTTACGATGACCTACATGCCGGGTAATCCACCACCACGCATGAGCTTTTGCATCATGGATGGGTCCATGCCCTCCATTTGCTTCATCATGTTTGCTAAACCAGCCTGGCCACCCATCATTTTCAACATTTGCGGAGGCAATGCGCCCGCCATTTGTTGCATGCTTTGTGCCATGGCGTTCGGGTTGCCGCGCCCAGGCTTACCGCTGGGCATCTTGATGCCTTTCATCTTACCCATCATCTTCGCTAAGCGCTTGTATTCTTCGAGAAGGGTGCAAATTTCTTGAGGCGAGCGGCCCGAGCCGCGGGCGATGCGAGCGAGACGTTTGGCGTTGAAAATCTTCACGTTGGGCGCGTCGAGCTCGGCATCCGTCATAGAATCCATGAGCACCATCATGGACTTCATGCGTTTCGTGCCTTCGACTTCGCTGCCTTTGGGGATCATATCTGCCATACCTGGCATCATGCTCATCAACGAAGAAATCGGTCCCATGTTTTGCAAGTTTTGGAATTGTTCGTACAGCAAGCGCATGGTAAACGTTCCTTGCTCGAACGCATCCATGAGCTTTTCCGCACTCGCCTCGGGCACGGCCTCGGTCATTTTCTGCACTAACCCACGCACGTCACCCATGCCCAAAAGCTTGGACACGAAAGACGTGGCGTCAAACGTCTCAAACTCGCCGATGTGCTCCCCGGTACCGATGAATAAAATCGGTGACTTGGTTTCAGCAACCGCAGAAATCGCCCCACCACCCTTGGCGTGCCCATCGAGCTTGGTCATAATCACCCCACCAACATCCACCGTCGACGCAAACGCCCGCGCTTGATCCGCCGCGGATTGCCCGATGGATGAATCCATGACGAAGATTGTCATATCCGGCTCGACGACGTACGCGATTTCCCGCATCTCCTCAAATAACGATTCCTCTTGCTTGTGCCGCCCAGAAGTATCGACAATAATCATGTCATGCTTTTCCTCCTTGAACTTTTTCACGCCCGCGGCGGCAATCTTCGCCGGATCGCTCTCAGTATACGAACCGTAGAATGGAATCTTCGCCTTTGTCGCGTTTTGCTTCAACTGATCAAACGCCCCCGCGCGAAACGTATCCGCACACACCATGGCTGGTTTAAACCCTTTCCGAGCGTAATAATGCGCAAATTTCGCACACGTCGTCGTCTTCCCCGCGCCCTGCAACCCGACAAACATGACGACGTTCGGTTTCCCCTTTTTCGGCGCGTAGCTCGCGCTCGCCAGGCCCTCGCCACTCGCCGACAACAAACGCGTCAACTCCTTAAACACCGCCCGCTCAAGCACCTTTTTCGCATTCATACCATCTGGCATATTCTCTAAATCAACCTCCTTCTTAATATTCTTCTTCAGCGTCACCACCGCGGGCACGCTCACGTCAGATCGCAGCAGCGCGTTGCACACATCCTTGAGACATTCATCCAAAAGCGTGTCATCCACGACCACGTGCGTGTTCAACTTGCGCAGCGCGCCCGTGATGGCGGAGCCTAAATCATTCAGCACCATCGCCCTCTCGCGTTCGCGCTCGCGTGCACCCGGTTCCCCCCGCGCGCGCGCCGTGCAATGCCGACAGCGCACCTGACACGTGCGTGCACAAGTCCCTGGTCATGATTGGTCAACTACCCCCCCCTCGAGCTCGCGAGAAAAACCTGACCGCCTCGCCCGTATGGTCTCGGGTGTCCATCGATCGCGCGTGCGATCACCATCGCGATCGCGATCGTGGTGTTTCATCGTTTCATCGACATCGATCGATGTCGCGTTCGATGCCGGTCGATCGATGTCGCGGCGGCGGCGGCGGCGATGGCGCCACAAATCAACGCACAAGAACAAGATGGCTGATAACGCG
>Ga0181599_1000138_pt1 | contig 69304 bp, 77 predicted proteins | sample 041ome_3_FD_148658 | JGI IMG/M metagenome (GOLD analysis project Ga0181599, IMG submission 148658) | Coastal salt marsh microbial communities from the Groves Creek Marsh, Skidaway Island, Georgia - 041405US metaG (spades assembly) | ecosystem: Environmental > Aquatic > Marine > Intertidal zone >...
GATAAAACTGCGTGTATAAACCATTTAACTGACGCATGAAACGACTTAAATTTCCTTCCGGTGTTTTCAGTAATAAATGATATTCGTTTCGCAACAAACAATAGCTGTGTACTTCCACATTGAAGCGCGCGCAGGCATTACTCAGTTCTGTCAAAAAAGCTTCATAGTATTTACTGCCGGGGAAAAGCGTAATGCCATACTCGCCTGTATTACTGACGTGGTAGTAAGCGCCTGGATATTCTATTCGCAGTGGCCTGGCCATGATTCTCCCTGTCCCAACACATACCCCACGGCCCATGCGTCAGGGTAGTAAGGCAAACTCTACATCATTTACATCTATAATTTACAACTATAAATAGGCTAGTCAGATAAGCTCAGACTTTTAGAATAAACAATTTTTAACTAAGTTTGAACCTGTAAACTGCTTTATGCACGAGTTATTTTTCAGCGATAAAAATAGACCGTTTCGGTGCCGGCAATCCTTCTATGGTGAGCGAGGGGGCTTTTTCATTTAATGCCTGAGGCAGGGATTCAAAATTCATCCATTCAGTGCTGCGCTGTTCTTCTATGGAAGTAGTACAAACATCTACCAACCTGACATTTTTATAACCGGCTTTCAGCAACCAGCTTTCCAGGGTGGCACAGCTCGGTAAAAACCAGACATTCGGCATTCTGGCGTAACGTTCCTGAGGTAACAGCGTCATACCATCTTCGCCGTCAATCACCAGGGTTTCCAGCACCAGTTCTCCGCCTTTGCGCAGACAATCTTTTAAGGCATACAGGTGATCAATCGGAGAGCGTCGGTGATATAACACGCCCATAGAGAAAACCGTATCGAATGTTGCCAGCTGCTCCGGCACTTGCTCCAGCGCCAGTGGCAATACATAAACCGGCGGTTCCCTTAAAAAATGTCGGATCGCCCAGTACTGCATACTGAACAGTAGATGAGAGTCAACGCCAATTACCACTCTTGCGCCGGCACCTGCCATACGCCAGCAGTGGTAGCCATTGCCGCAACCGACATCCAATACCTTGCGATCAGTCAATGGGCTGATTGCCTCTTTCAGGCGATCCCATTTCCAGTCAGAACGCCATTCCGTGTCTATGTGCAGACCAAACAGATTAATAGGCCCTTTACGCCAGGGTTGCAGGCCCAGCAATAAATTTTTTAAGTTTTCTCTGTCCGCATCACCCAGTTGCTCAGCTTCACCGATCCGCAATTCATCATTTAATTCATAAGAAGCAGGAGAAATCTCAGGCAAGGCATCCAGCACCTGCTTCCAGGCCGGGAAATCACCATGATTAATCTGTGCCAGAAAAGTATCTGGCACCGCATCAGCCAGTCTGGCAAGTTTGGTATTTTTTACTCTCTCTTTTAATGAAGAGTAATCAAATATTTCTGGAGAAGTATGCATGATTTTTAAGCTGGATTATTTCACCGCAAACATTGAAGTGAAATTAAAACACTGAAACCAAGGCTCAAAAAATGAAAAACCTGCTGAGCTAATTCTGTCTCGATGTTGTTCAATGGTTTCCGGAATCAGAATATTTTCCAGTGCAGATCGCTTGCGACTTATCTCCAGATCTGAATAGCCATTGGCTTTTTTAAACTGATGGTAGAGCTCTATAAACAAAGAATTTTTTTCTTCATTGGTAAACATGACTTTTTCAGAAATAATTAAAATACCACCTGGCACTAAGGCGTCGTATATTTTTTTAATAATGGCATCGCGCTGCGCTGGTGCTATAAATTGCAGGGTAAAATTCAAGACCACCACTGAAGCGTTTTCCAGTTGCGTTTGCTGAATATCTTCACAACGCAGTTCTACTGGCAGACATGCCTCTTTTTTATGAATAGCCAGTGATTCTTCACAACGCTTAATCATCACTGGTGAGTTATCAACGGAAATAATATTACTGTTTTCAAGTTTGAGTTGTTGCAGCAAAAAAGTAACTGCTCCCAACGAACAGCCGAGATCATAAAGTTGTGTATTATTTTGCGCATATTTCTCGGCCAGCACACTGATCATTTTTACGATCAGGGCATAACCCGGTACCGAACGGTTGATCATATCCGCGAAAACTGCGGTGACTTTGTCGTCAAACACAAAATCCGCAACTTCGTCATAAAGAAAAATATTATCTTTTTCGGCGTTCATTGATAGGGATCAGGAGAGATAAAGCTTAAACGTCAGCTTCGGAATAACCGCGCGCCTGCAGGGATTGTTTAATTTTTTCTGCCGTGGCGGCCAGTCTTTCCGGAGCCGTTTCCTGTGCCAGACTGAAATCCAGATCGCCCATGTTGTCTATCGGAATTAAATGAATATGGGTATGCGGCACTTCAAGACCAACGATGGAGACACCAATTCTTTTGCAGGGGATAACGCCTTTTATGGCCTTGGCAATTTTTTGCGCTACCAGCATTAAATGTGCGGCCGTTTCCGGTGGCACATCATCCCAGTGATTGACTTCCAGTTTGGGAATAACCATGAGGTGACCTTCCCTGATCGGTTGTATGGTCATGATGGAAAAACACAGATCATCTTCCCAGACAAAATGGCCGGGAATGTTTCGCTTTAAAATTTTAGTAAAGATGCTCGCCATAGCTTTGCCTGTTGCACCGTTGTTTTTTATCGGGGCAGAAACTATAGCACAGGCCAAAGCATTGGAATAAATTGAATCAGTATTCGTTATTGGTTCAGTTTGAAACTTTAAGCTCTTTGCCGAAGTGAGTCGTAGTTCGCTCGCTTTAATGCTCCTCACCTACGACGTCACTCCGGCTCAATTAGCCTCAAACTATTCAAACTCAGCCACTACTGAATATTTGTCAGTTAATCATTCCCGACCGGCAATCGGGTTGTACTGATGACCTGCCTGAGCACAAAGCTGGAATGCACATCGGTTACGCCGGGAATCTTGGTGATTTTGTTGAGCAGGAAATCCTGATAGACCTCCATATCCTGTACCGCTATTTTTAACAGATAGTCTGCCGACTGCCCGGCTATCAGCAGACATTCCAGCACCTCAGGATAGCTTTTAACCATGTTTTCAAAATGCTCAAAGCGATCCGGCGTATGCTTGTCCATATTGATCTGGATAAGCGCCATCAGTTTCAGGCCCAGACGGGACGCATTCAGTAAAGCGGTATAGCCTTCAATAATGCCGGAATCCTCAAGCTGTTTAACCCGACGCAGGCAGGGTGATGGTGAGAGGCCAATGGCATCAGCCAGCTCCAGGTTACTGATACGCCCGTTTTTTTGTAACTCGGTCAGTATGCGCTTATCTGTTCTATCTAATTTATCCAATTCCATCACTACAAATTGCTCTTTATAATATTAAATATGCCGAATTATAATCTATATTTAGCATTTTAATCTAATTATTAAATTTTTTTAGCCATTTATTTTAATAAATACCCTAATAGTCACAATATTAGCAATATGTTAGCGCCAAAGTTCCTGTACAATGCCTGCTCGAAACAACCAACAGAAGTGGAACAAGATCGTGAGTCGCTACAACCATACAAAATATAAAGCCTTTCAGCCTGTTCACTTGCCAGACAGATCCTGGCCGGACAAGGTCATCGACAAAGCACCGACCTGGTGTAGCGTTGATTTGAGAGATGGTAACCAGGCTCTGATCGAGCCCATGTCCGTTGCGCAGAAGAAAAAGATGTTCGCCCTGCTGGTGGATGTCGGCTTCAAGGAAATCGAAGTGGGATTCCCGGCCGCCTCTCAGCCGGATTTTGATTTTGTGCGCTGGCTGATTGAAGAAGACAAGATTCCTGATGATGTCACCATCCAGGTATTGACGCAGGCCCGCACCGAATTGATTGAACGCAGCTTTGAAGCGCTGAAAGGCGTTAAAAAAGCCATCGTGCATCTTTATAACTCCACCTCGGTGGTGCAGCGCGAGAAAGTCTTCAAGCTGGATAAAGCCGGCATTGTTGATATCGCCGTTAAAGGCGCCAAGGATGTCTTGCGCAATGCTCAGGCCGCACCGGAAACCGACTGGTTCTTCCAGTATTCACCGGAAAGCTTCACCGGCACCGAGCTTGATTTCGCTGTGGAAATCTGTGATGCCGTGACTGAAATCTGGCAGCCAACACCAGAGCGCAAGGTTATCCTTAACCTGCCTGCCACCGTTGAAGTTGCCACGCCCAATGTTTATGCCGACCAGATTGAATGGTTCTGCAAACATATCGGCAAACGCGATTCTGTGATTATCAGTTTGCATACCCATAATGACCGTGGTTGTGGTGTTGCCGCCTCCGAGCTTGGCTTGATGGCTGGCGCCGAACGGGTTGAAGGCACCCTGCTGGGTAATGGCGAGCGTACCGGTAATCTGGATGTCGTTGTGATGGGCATGAATATGTACAGTCAGGGTGTTGATCCGGAACTGGATTTCAGCGACATGGACCGCATCTGCACCGTGGTTAAGGAATGCACTCAGATTGAAGTGCATCCGCGCCAGCCTTACGCAGGCAGCCTGGTATTTACCGCCTTTTCCGGCAGCCATCAGGATGCCATTAAAAAATGTCTTAACATCTATGAAGAAGGCGCACCCTGGGAAATTGCCTATCTACCGATTGATCCGCGTGATGTCGGCCGCACCTATCAGGATGTTATTCGGGTAAACAGCCAGTCCGGCAAAGGCGGTGTTGCCTATGTGCTGGATAATAAATACGGCTATCAGTTACCCCGCTGGCTGCAGATTGAATTCAGCCGTGTTGTGCAGAAAGCCGCCGAAGACAGCGGTCAGGAAATCGCACCGGAAGAAATCTGGAACTTGTTTGAACAACATTATCTGAATGTAGCCTCACCATTGATGCTGAAAACTTTTTCCATTGAGAAAAGCGACGGCAAAGAAACTGTTTCAGGCACTATTGCCCTGGAAGGCCAGGAATTTAAGGTACAGGGTCAGGGCTCAGGAATGCTGGCTGCCTTTGCCAATGCCCTGCAAAGCACCCTGGATATCGAATTTCAGGTGCAGGAATATGGCGAACACGCGTTAAGCCAAAGCTCAGCAGCCGAAGCCGTGACCTATATTCAGCTGAAATATCAGAATGAGCGCTATACCGGCATTGCGGTTAATGAGGATATCGTCACGTCTTCTGTGGATGCTCTGCTCAATGGTGTTGGTCAGATTATGCAGGCCAAGAAACAAATGGCAGCTTAAAACCTGCCATTATTCCATTATAGAAAACCACTTTTCCCCTATATAAGTTATAAAATTGGATAAATTTCCCACTTTTCCTTTTGATTTTGAAATAAAGCGCTCAAAGCGCAAAACTCTCGCCATAATAATAAAAAGTGGGAAAATTGAAGTAAAATCACCTAATTATGTCTCTAAAGTGGATATTTATGACTTTATATCCCAAAAGCAGAGCTGGATTAACAAACACCTGACTGAGCAGGAAGTCAAACTCACACAAAGGTTGGTTATCGGCGATGGGCATGAGGTCATGTTCTTCGGCAAACCCCGCCGCATTGAAGTTATCTACGCAGCAAGACCTAAAGTCGAGATCACTGATGACCGCCTGTTGATCTACAGTCGCAGCAATGAACCCGAAGTGCTGGTAAAGCATTTCTCAAAATGGCTCAAGAACCAGGCCAGCGAATACATGACCACACAAACCATCAAAACAACGCGTGTGCTGGGCGTAGAGAATCGCCTGAAAGAAGTGGTGTTTAAACGCACCAAAACCAAATGGGGGCACTGCTGCTCCGACGGCACTATCCAATACAACTGGCTCACCATGATGGCGCCCAAACCCGTAATCGATTACCTGATCGCGCACGAATGCAGCCACCTGCTATATATGGACCACTCTAAAAAATTCTGGAAGACCGTGGCTTCCATTTGCCCAGACTATAAAAATTTGAAGGACTGGTTAAAAACTTATGGCCATCGTTTCTGGACTGAATAAGCAGGAAAATCAGCAAAGATATAAACCCTACACAGAAAGTGATATAAGTCCCATCAGGTCGAGATTGTAGAAATACTCAGAGAATATGCCTCTACTATCTAATTATTAAAACACAAAGGACTTTAGAGTGGCTGGACAATACCCGGACAAAATAAAAACGCTACCGCTTTATGACGGGCGCTTCGATGCCTATAAGCTGGAAGCCAAAGACAGTGATGTGCTGTTTGCCTCTTACCCGAAAGGCACATCCATTCCTCCGCACACGCACGATACGGACAATTATGGCGTGATTACCCGGGGAGAACTCATTCTTACTATTAATGATGTAGCTCAAAAATACGGGGTTGGTGATTGGTATCATGTCCCTGCAAATACAGAACATGCGGCAGAGTTTGAAGTCGAGACAGACGAAATTGAATTCTGGTTTAAGCATGACAACTCATCACAAAATTCCTGACAAAGGGGGACATCATGAGTATTCAGAGACACGGACTTTCCATTGGCATAGAACGATTTAACAATGAGTTTTTCTTTACCCTGAAAGCAATCGGCAAACTGACTCACGAAGACTACGAAACCATTACGCCCATGCTGGATTCAGCTGTGGCAGAAGTGAAGCAACCTGAAATTAAAGCCCTGATTGATGCGACAGAGCTGGAAGGCTGGGAACTGAGGGCGGCCTGGGATGATTTTAAACTCGGCCTGAAACATGGCAGACAGTTCAAAAAAATTGCCATCGTCGGCAATAAAAACTGGCTGGAAATGTCAGCAAAAATTGGCTCGTGGTTTGTATCCGGTGATGTGGAATATTTTGACAACGAAGCCGCTGCCATTACCTGGCTCAATGAAGAATTGAATGAATAATCTTCCGCCTGTCTAATTACGTGCTGATAAAACAAATAAACTATGGCAGCCCGGAATATCTTGAGGCCTTAAAGCTCCGGACTGCCATTCTCAGAACCCCTCTGGGCAAAACGCTTTCAACAGAAGATACGGATGGCGAAGAATCTCAGCTGCACTTCGGCTGTTTTTCTGGACAGGATCTGCTTGCCTGCGCAGTCATCAAGGCTGTTACTGAAGGGCTCTGTGCAAAACTCAGGCAAATGGCTGTTGCAGACAGCGCACAAGGCAAGGGTGTTGGCAAAAAGTTGATAGCCGAAATAGAAAATATTTTGCGGGAACAAGGCTTTAAGGAACTGGAGCTGTCTGCCCGCAAAACGGCACAGGGTTTTTATGAAAAACTTGGTTACCATGCTAGCGGAGACTATTATCTGGAACAGGGTATTAAACATATTAAAATGCATAAGACCGTCAATCCTGGCAACTTAATTTAAGCACCTACATTTACCCTGCAAAACAAACTATGGAATTTTTCCTCTCGGTTTTTATTTTCTCGGCATCGGCAACCATTACACCCGGCCCCAATAATATTATGTTGATGACCTCGGGTTTGAATTTTGGTGCGCTTAGAACGCTGCCACATTATCTGGGCGTTTGTCTGGGCTTTCCTGTGATGGTTGTTCTTATCGGCCTTGGCTTTGGCTTTTTATTTGAACGCTTTGCGCTATTGCACCAGATTATTCAGGTTATAGGCATTGCCTATTTACTCTATTTAGCCTGGCTTATTGCCAATGCCGCACCCAGTGCTTTGAATGCAGAACAGGTCAAACCCTTGAGCTTTCTACAGGCTGTTTTGTTTCAGTGGGTTAATCCGAAAGCCTGGATTATGGCGACAGGCGCAGTTGCTGCTTTCACTTCAGGCAATACGGATATTTTCATACAGGTATTATTTATTGCCTTAATTTTTTTACTGGTTACTTTCCCCGGCTCCGGTATCTGGCTGTTTTTCGGGGTATGGTTAAAAAAGCTGTTTAAAGAGCCATCGCATCAAAAAGTATTTAATATTTCCATGGCAGTTTTGTTAGTGCTTTCAATATTGCCAGGTATTTATGATTTAATTAGGCCTCTTATTGCTTGATCACTATTTTAGGGAAGAAAGATTGTGCCCCGTATTGCAATTTCCGATACAGAAATACTGAACTGCTTTGACACCGTGGCAGAGCTGCGACCGCACCTGAAAAAAGACCAATTTCTTGCGACGGTTCGGGAAATGGAAAAAGGTGGTTACCAGCTGCTTTATATTGAAGATGACTCTGCAGTTGTTGCCGTTGCCGGTTTTCGTATTGCCCGCAACCTGCATATGGGCAAGCATTTATATATTGATGATTTAGTGACGGCTGAAAGTCAACGCTCGAAAGGCTATGGCGAAACGCTGGTGCGGTGGTTAAGAGAACTGGCAATAAAAGAAGGCTGCACTTATCTGCATCTGGATTCCGGTACGCACAGGGGTCGCGCCCATAAATTCTATTTTGAGCAGGGTTTCACTATCGCGAGTTATCACTTTAGTGAAGAGCTGAATACTTAAATAATGCAAATTCGATTAGCTCAGATAGATGACTTTGAGCAAGTAAGCAAACTTTTACTTCAACTGAATCCCAGTGACCCTAAACTCAGTTCAGAGAGCTTTACTACTTATAAAAATATTCTTGATTCAGAACACCTTATACTTTTGGTCGCTGAAGAAAATGGAATTTTATTAGGAAGCTGCTATCTAAATATCATTTTGAATCTAACTCGTGGGGCAAGACCATACGCTGTCATAGAAAATGTTATTACCGATAAAAATTACCGTAATAGCGGTATTGGCAAAGCATTAATGGATAAAGCACTGGAAATAGCCTGGGAAGCAGATTGCTACAAAGTCATGCTGATGACTGGTCGCAAGGAAGAATCTATAGATGCTTTTTATAAAAAATGCGGATTCAATGCTGACGAAAAGCAGGCCTATATATTAAGAGCTGAAAAAAATGGCTAAACCAGGGAAGGAAGAGCTACCACTGGCAAGCCAGTCTGATATTGCTGAACTCGCTGAAAAATATGAAGCCTGCACCCTGCCCTATAAAAACTGGACACATCGGGCCCATCTGGCGCTGGCACTTTTTTATTTGAAAAATCTATCGCTACAGGACGCTACAGACAGAATCAGAAACAGCATCAAGATTTACAATGTTAAATGTGGTGATGGTGCCGGTTATAACGAAACCATTACCATGCTGTTTATGAAAAAAATATTTCATGAGCTGCATCAGCCAGAAAGTTGTCCAGCGCTTGAGGATGAATTGGTACGCCTGCTGAATATCTGCACAGTGGACTGGCTTTACAATTATTATTCCAAAGACCTTATCTGGTCTGATCAGGCCAAACATCAATGGATGGAGCCTGACATTAAAGCCTTTGACTTTCGATTCAGGAATTTTCTATGAGTACCTATTGTGAAGCCTCTGTCGGCCATCCTTTTCACGCTCCTTACCATGATCAGGAATATGGCTTCCCCCTGGATGATGACAATCTGTTATTTGAAAGGCTGGTTCTTGAAATTAATCAGGCTGGCCTTTCCTGGTTAACCATTTTGAAAAAGAAAAGCGCTTTTCAAAAAGCTTTTCGGCATTTTGATGTCAAAAAAGTTGCCCACTTTAAAGAAAAAGACCGGCAACGTTTACTGAATGATGCAAGCATTATTCGTAACCGATTAAAAATTGATGCCGCCATTGCCAACGCGAATACCATTCTGACTCTGCAAAAAGAATTCGGTTCATTTCATCAATGGCTGCAACATCATCACCCCTTGCCTAAAGGCGAATGGGTAAAACTATTCAAAAACACTTTTCGCTTTACCGGCGGTGAAATCACTGGTGAATTTCTCATGAGCACCGGCTACCTGCCCGGCGCACATCATGCCAAATGCCCGGTTTATAAAAAAATTGCAAAACTGAATCCGCCCTGGATGCAAGTTTGACGTTGAAGAAGTTTAAAACTTTAGTTTAAACAGGATTTCATCAAGGCTCGGCTGCCATTGAAATTCAGCCAGATTTACACGGTTTTTTATTACCGCCACGCCTTCTTCCTGCAACAGGCCGGTTTGCTTCTGACTGCCGCTTGAGCCAGCCTTGAAGGCAAGTTGACCGTTTGAACGTAACACCCTATACCACGGCACCTGTAATTCTTTTGGCGCATACCCCATACATCTACCGACCAGCCGGGCTCTGCCTGGCAGACCTGCCAGATCGGCTATTTGTCCATAACTCGCCACCTTGCCTGGCGGAATAGCCAATACTGTTTGCAAGATATGTTCGTAATTTTTATTGTTTTGATTCAAAAGAATGGCTGCAAGCAGCTACCAGAATATTAATTCCTGATGGTTAAATCTGTTCGTCGTGATCGGCCCAGATAAAACCAATAGGGTTTTTGGCTCTTTCCTCTTCCTCATCACCGGCTTCATCCAGGGCTATGGCATAACAGACCAATTGAATAGTGTCCTGGTGCGCCAGCATCGAACAGGGAATATCATCGCCCATGGTGCCTTCAATGCGGATACCGTCAAAGCTTACCTGGGCCAGTGTGCGAACCTGGACCTGAACCCCGCCATGCAGGATAGCAACAATGGCAGGACGAAAATTTGGCGGCAGTTGCTCACTCCAGGCTCTGGCTTCAATTGCCAGAGCTTCCAGCAGTACACCAGCACTGCGAAATTCATTTTCGTCTTCGCGCGAACAAACATTTGGGTGTTTTAGACGATTTTCTTTGGCAAGGCCCGGTGGCTTGAACCCTGGCACCTGAACCATCTGGTTTGGCAGATAATTCATTTGCGGCTGATAATCCTGATTATTATTTTTATCTGTATCCGACATGAACGTCCCCTACTAGCAAAACAGGCAACAACTAAGATCTATCTTCTTCAGCTTTCTCAAGTTCTTGTGCCACCCCAGCCTGTAATTCTTCAGCCACCTTGGAAATAAATTCCGGTACTGATTTTTCACTTGGCGACAGCCGAATATCATAACGCTGCACCAGATTATGCATGGTTGGCTGCGTACTGAAATCCGGCACATCAACAATATCCTGCACGGTACGTATGCCCAATATAGTCCAGGCTACCCCTATGCCTACAAAAGCCGCGCGCTTGACAGAGGTTGTGCTGATGGCACGCATCTGCCAGGCGATAATCCAGGCAAAAAAGATGCCGCTGAAAATAAGTATCAGAAAATCTGCGATGCTCTGGCTGGTGAAAAAATAACTGATCACACTGTTGAGTTCCTCGGTTAACAGAAACACCAGAGACCCGAGGCTTGCCAGTGACAATTGCAAAAAGTAACGCCAGCTATGTAAAAACACCCGGCTGATAAAGCTCATAACTGTCGCAATAGCCACAGGAATAGCGAAGTACAACAAACGATTTACCAGGATCTCTGTCCAGTCATTGTTCAGTGAAAACTGCTGGTAAGCAAAATAAAAAGTCAGCAGCATATATGCCAGAGTCAGTCCCAACGCCAACCAGATGGTTGATGCGATTTCCGATAAGCGCGAGCTTCTGGCAATAATTAGTGTCGGTTCAACCGGAGAGTGTGCTGCATGTAAATCAAGGTGTGTCCTGCCAATATTGATCGTCGTTGGCACGCTCATTTCATGTAATTCATGCTCACCATCAGCCAACCTTGTTTTACCTATCCAGGTGCCATTTTCATCTGCAAGACTTTTTACCTGAAAGCCATTTTCACTGGCATGTAATTCAATATGATGGGCTGATACGGTTTCATCAGCAATGATCAGATCATTGTCATAGGCGCGACCAATGCGGAATGGAAATTTCTCTGCCTTGTGAAAAACCGGTTGGCTTCTGCCTCCCCTGGAGACACGAATTATGAGGGATTCCATTCCACCGCTCCTAAAAATTTCTCCAGTACCGCAAGACCGTTTTCAAGTGAAACAGTCGAGAAGTCCATGGTAAAAATTACGCCTTCCTTGTCATGCCCCACCAGTGTCATAAGCACCATAAAATCCGTTAACTCCGGATAATCCAGATACGGGCGGGCACAGATATTGGCTTTGAAATCCTGCCCGGACAATTCGATAAATTGCGTGGAACAGCTGAAATTGCCGACATCTTCTTCACTTGGTCGTGAAGGAAAGCGGCTACGACTGCTGCGCTGATAAATCTGGTAAAACGCGGATGGCGATAACTGTTCGGAATCCAGCCAGTAGAATTCATAGGAAAACGCACCAGCACGTAACTGCTCGGAAAGATAAATTGAATCCTGCCCCTGACAAATCGCGGCATTGACGGTATAGCGGTTAGTGCCTTCTTCAAACTGGTTATCACTCCAGCAATCCAGACGGTCAAACACGCGACCCGGCACGGATAAATTTCCCAGTGAAATATTGCGCCATTCATTACTGAGAATTTCATCAACCAGAGACTGTTGATTATCGGTAAGCTGGTTGCTTATGCTGGTTGCCAGATCGGTTTCAGGCCTGAAGTCTGTTGCCCTGACATCAGCCAGTAATTTATCCAGATAAGTCGCCGGTACCAGATAGCCTAATGCTTCCCCGCTGGTAGCGACATTAATGCCAACCACCTGACCGAAGCGATCAAGTGTCGGTCCGCCACTCATGCCTGGATTGATATTGCCGCTAAAAAGAATTTTCTCGTAAAGCGAGCTGGCTTGGATGCCATTATTGGTGCCACTGACGATAGCCAGATCCAGCGCCAGAGGGTGCCCCATCGAAAACAGGGAGACCCCATTTTCCGGCAGGTCTGTAATCTGCATGGGCAGGCCCATGGGTTCTTCCGCCTGCAATATGGCCAGGTCATGGACAACATCTACAGCCAGGACGGTTAAGGGGCCGCGACGTCCATCAACACCTTCCCACTCCAGTCGGTAACGGTCAGGCTCATTCACAACATTTGAGATAACATGGTAATTGGAGGCCAGAATGTCATTACGTCCAATCACAAAGCCGGTGCCGACCGAGGCTTTATTTTCTATACCCGGTGTTACCACCTCAACACGGTAGACCGAAGACTCATATCTCGAATAAAGCTCTTCAGCAATGTCTTGTGCTCCTGCCAGGCTGGCAAGGATTATCAAGCCCATTGTGCTAACAATTTTTAAAATCAATTTTGACATCTGCTTATTCCTGTATGCGACCGAAGAGAATAAACATCCCCTTGCTATTAGTCCAGCGCGAGACTAACCTTCCTGCATAAATTCATTTTTCATACACTTGGAAATAATTCCTGCACAGTACAAATTCAAGGGAGCGCCAGATGTTGAAACCGGTTCTTTTTTTCCTGACTGCAGTAACAACAGTGTTAAGCAATACTGCCCTGACAGCTGACAATCCTCCTGATCCCTTTGCCAATCCGCCTGTCCCGGCTTTCCCCGGACAAACAGGCGCGCCGCCTGCGCCTCAATCAACTATAGGGACAGAACTTGTGCTCTCAGGGCTGCAGGGCTCACGGGCACTGGTAAGCCTGCCGGATAACAGCGTATTGGTATCTGAAGGCTCAGGTAATATCCGGGTGATTCATGCTGATGGTTCCGTTACTGGCCCGATAAGCAACATGCCACCATTACGCTCAGGTGATGGTCGAATCCTGATGGATATTGCCGCGGACGCAAACTTTGCCCAAAACCGCCGTATCTTTTTTGCTTATGAAGCCGCCCCCCCTGCCGGTGAAGCAGAGCCTGTCGGGCAGATTGCCAGCGCTACTTTATCCCGCGATATGAGCCGGTTTGAAAATATTCAGATACTGGGGAACTATCCGGGCCGACGACTGGCCTCAACGGCAGATGGCAAGCTCTACATTACAACCATCGGTTATATGGAGCGAAGGCCTGAAGTGCTGGACTTAACGACTTATACGGGCAAGGTTCTGCGCATTAATGCGGATGGCTCTGTCCCTGCTGACAACCCTTTTGTCGGGCAAACCAATATCAAACCGGAAATCTATGCCATTGGTCACCGCGATCAGGATGGCATTATGCTGCACCCTGCCACTGGTGAACTATGGTCTATTGAGCATGGACCCATGGGTGGCGATGAATTGAATGTCGTGCGGCCCGGCCTGAATTATGGCTGGCCTTATGTCACTTACGGCAAAAATTATGATGGCACTGAAATTGGCCCTTCACAATGGGACGGAACCGTCCAGCCGCTCTACTACTGGTTTCCTTCACTGGCACCTTCCGGTCTTGCCTTTGTGCAACAGGATACTTTCCCGGGCTGGCAAGGCAGTGTGCTTGTCGGCTCTCTCAGCCCTGCACAAGGACGGTTTTTAATCCGTCTAGTCATGGATGGTGAACGGGTTGTGGCTGAAGAACATTTGCTGGTTGATCGCGACCGCCGGGTGCGGTCTGTGACAGAGACACCAGACGGCAGTATTTATATCCTGACCGACTCAGAAAATAATACTGAAGCTGGCCGGGTATTTCCCGGCGAAGTGCTGAAATTAATACCGCGCTAAAGCGACTTTTTACTCTGGTACCCGCACGGGCAGATTTTGCAGCCAGCGGTGAGCCATCCTGTGGCGCCAGTTGAGCTTTCCTTCCTGTAATTGCATCCCCGGATAGTGTTGCAGCAACGCTTTTAAAGCTGCCTGCTTTATCTCCTCAGCAGCGTCTTCACCAATTAGGATGGACTTCACACCCGTTGCTTTGAGGAAATAGCTGAATTCACTTTCGGTATAATCCGGGTTCAGGGGCACAAACACCCCGAAGGTACTGATTGATAAAAAACCGAGCAGTATTTCCATGCCCTGCGGCAGTACAACCGCAACCCTTTCCCGCGGCTTGATGCCGGCACCAAGTAGCGTCTGTTGGCCGTTATGGATTTGTTTTTGCAGCCGCTGAAAGCTGGTGCTCTCACCATTAGGGCCGATGAGCGCAGGACTATCCCCGCATTGTTGCGCTAGAGCGCCAAACAGCTCATTCAGTGTTTCCGGTTCACCGACATTACTCACATGCTCCGCATGACTTTCAGGCAGTACTTCCAACATTTTCTGTTCTGTTAAATTCCAGGAAATAACCCATATTTTTTGTGAAAGGATAGCATTAAGCCATTATAAAGGCATGACTCTACTCAGAGCTTAATTTAAAAGGTACAGACAGGCTGAACTCCAGCTTAATATTCCTGAGCTAAGGTCTTGAAAATGAGGCAGTTTACCATCAAATGCGATACTATAAATTTCACAATAAGCATGGGGATGGCTACTATTTCGTAGCTTGTTAACAACAGGTGGCTAGCAAAACGCTCATTATGAAAAAGTACATTCGCATTATTTTTGTCGTTGCTTCAGCCTTGAGCTTTGGCTCAGTGTATGCTGCTGAAGAAGAGTCGGCTGGAGCTGAGACAGCCACTGAACCAAACACAGAGGAAGTTGTACTGAGCCAGGCTGACAACACTGATTCAGAGGAAGCTGCTGCCAGCCAGGAAGGTGATGATGATTTTGTGCCCAGCGCCCAGATATCTGAGGATCTTTCCGTATCATTTCCTGTTGATATTTAACGTTGGTTTTTGGGTAAGTATTAGAAGATATTGAGGATTCGCTATGAAACAGAAAGGCCTTGTCTCTGATTTAGTCTATCAGGTCTTTGCGCTGATCATTTCCGTGATCATTGTGCACGCCATCTATGTAGCTGTAATCCGGCCGAACGCCGAAGCCATCATGGCGCAACAGGCAATCCTGCAGGAAGCCGACCCGGATTACATACAGGAACGTTCGCTTTATGTTGTGATGCGCGACTACGAACAGGAAACCTGTATTATTTTAATGTTCTGGGCGCTGTCCATTATCGGATTGAAAGTCTGGCGTAACCGCAAGGAAAGCAGCCTGCTGGAGCGTTCCTTACTCAATCTTTCTGAAGGAATCAGCATACTGCCTGAAGACGCCCGGAACTATGCACGCCCGGTGCAGGCCCTGCCTCCTCATGAGCGGGAATACCTGCTCCCCAGAGCACTGATATCTGCATTGCAGCGCTTTAATACCACGCGCAGTATTCAGGATGTTTCCAGTGTGGTCAAAGATGTCTGCAACACGGAAGCTGAACGCCTGGAGAGTGAACTGAGCATAGTGCGCTACATTGCCTGGGCCATTCCATCCATCGGCTTCCTTGGTACAGTTCGCGGGATCGGGGAGGCTCTGGGTCAGGCCCAAAGTGCGGTCACCGGCGATATCCTTGGCGTAACCACCAGCCTGGGTGTTGCCTTTAACTCAACCTTCATCGCGCTGGTGGTCAGCATCATTATTATGTTCGTTCTGTATCAACTGCAACTTTTACAGGACCGCCTGGTACTGGATACCCAGGACTATTGTGACAACTACCTGATTCGGCATTTGCAGGTGCCGGATCATGGAAACGATTAAATTAAATGACCACCTTCATCGAGCTGCATGACCATAATATCCGTATCAGCTCCCCACAGGGCCTGCTGGGAGAGAGTCCCGGTTTTGCCAATACTTTTGAAAAACCACCGGTGTTCGGCACAGATGCTTTAGCCCTTACCCGTTTACATCCGCAACAAAGTTTTAACCAATTCTGGTTTCAGCTGGGCCTTGACCCCTTAGTGAATAAAAACAAGCTTTTTCGTCATCAGGCTGATCTTGCTTTTGGTCATCTGGAAAAGATTACACAACAGTTCGAACTTGATGGTGATGCGGTTTTTGCCGTGCCAAGCCATTACAACACAAACCAGCTGGCAACTTTGCTGGGGCTGGTCAAACACTGCTCCATTGAAGCGACGGGCTTGGTTGACCTTGCTCTGCTTGCCATGGCCAGGCTGCATGAACATCAACAGGCCCTGTTCATGGATGTGCAGTTACACCAGACGGTGCTAACACTGGTTAGCAAACAACAGGGAGAAATAATCCGGGAAAAAGTGTTGCCTGTTCCCGGCACCGGCTTGCTGGCCCTGCATGATGCCTGGGCCAATACCATTACTGATGCCTTCATCAAGCAGAGTCGCTTTGACCCCTTACATAATGCTGATACGGAGCAATATATTTACAGTGAACTGGAGAGCTGGCTGAAGTCTGTTGCAACAAACAAGGAAATACTGATCGAAATAAACAACAAAGGCACGATTTATCAGGCCAGTCTGACATTGAAAAATTTTGAGCAACGTGCACAAGCTATTTTTAAGCGGGTAGCGCAGGAAATTGAAGCTATTGCTCCAGTCGCTGTCCCTGTTTATTTACTGGAACGACTATTCTTTTTGCCTGGCTTACAGCAGATTATTCCTGGGATAATCACGGTGCCTGACAATAGCATTACAGAAAATGGTTACCAGCACCTGGAATTAATCAAAAGCAGCGATCAAGCCTTAAAGCTGGTTTCAAGGTTGCCCGTTCCACAACAACAAAAACCAGCTCCCAAAACAGCCATAGTCCAGCCAACACATTTTTTATTTCAGCATAAAGCCTATAACCTGCCTGACATCAATCTGCCCGAGCTGAATCTGAGCACGCCGATTACTGTTAGCCTAGAAAATGAAGGCTTCTGCTTGCATAACAACCCTGAGCTTGATTTGCGTTTAAATGACCGGGCCTTCTCTGAGCCAACCTTGCTGAAACTCGGAGACCGCCTGACCATCAATAATAAAAACACCATAGACTTTATCCGGGTCCAGTAATGGCAAAAGATAAAAACAGTAAACGCAGTTTTAATCCGATGAGCCTGGCTTTTCTGGACGTGATGTCCTGTGGTTTTGGTGCCGTGGTATTAATATTTTTAATTCTGGATCACTCCACATCGGATGCGACTAACGTCACTGATCCCAATCTGGCGGCAGAAATAAATTTACTTGAAGAACAGATTCTGGTTGGTGAAGAAGGCCTGGTAAGAGTCCGTAACACCATTTCTGACGTTGATCTGCAAATTGTCGAAGCGCAGGGTCTGGCTCGCTCCATTGAAGAAGAGATTGATAACTTCATGGATCGTTTGCGTGATCTTGAAAATAACAACACTTCAGGCCAGGAAGACATCATGCGTCTGCAGCAACAGATTGCTGAGCTGGAAGCTGAACTGGAAAACCTGCGTGAAGCGGAAGATCAGTTTGCCGGCAATAATATCCGGCGTTTTATCGGTGATGGTAACCGCCAGTACCTGACCGGTTTGATACTGGGCGGTAATCGTATATTGGTTTTAGTTGATACCTCCAGCAGCATGCTGGATGACACCATAGTTAATATTATCCGCCGCCGTAATATGTCTGATGATGCCAAGCTCAATTCAGAAAAATGGCGTAATGTGCAGGAAACCGTTGATTGGTTAACCACGCAAATGCCTATCCCCAGCCAATACCAGATTTATACTTTCAGTGAAAACGTGAACAGCCTGATTCCCGGTTCGCAAGGGCGCTGGCTGGAAGTGGCTGATGAAGCACAACTGAATGAGGCTATTGATAACCTGGATCAACTAATTCCGGATGGTGGTACCAATCTGGCCGGTTTGTTCCAATCCATACAGGGTCTTTCTCCGCTGCCGGATAATATTTTTCTGATCACCGACGGCCTGCCTACTCGTGATAATCGTGAACCACGGACAGCAACGATTTCAGGGCGTGACCGTGAACGCTTATTTGAACAGGCGCTGGAATATTTGCCGAACGGAATTCCGGTTAACGTTATTCTGGCACCGTTGGAAGGAGACCCACTGGCTGCTTCTTATTACTGGCAACTGGCTGTGGCCACTGGGGGAGCATTCATGAGCCCTTCAGGGGACTGGCCTTAAACTGACTAATCGTTAACAATATTTGAATTATGGCAAAACGCAGAGACAATGATTCTTTCAACATCGCTTTTCTGGATGTGATGTCCTGTGGTTTTGGCGCCATCATTCTGTTGCTGATGATTACCCGCGTATCCGCGCCGATACCGCTGGAAACATCCGAAGTCAGCAATACCGGTTCGGTATTGGAGATGCAGCGCCAGTTGTTTGAAATCCGGGGTGAAACCAATATTTATAACCGTGAATTGAACGCCAAGCATGAACAGCTCTCTGAATACGACGAGCGCATAGCACGCCTGCGCCGGGAATTGAGCTCCCTGGAAGATCAGTTAAGTAACTCCAGCCAGCAGTCTTCTGTTAATGCCATTCTGGAAGGCCAGCTTGCCCTGGCTCAGCAACGCCTGACTGAGGAAATGCAAAGACTGCAGGCCAATCAGGCTGAGCTCAGAATGACAGACTCTGTTGGTGGCGTTCCGGTCGACAGCGAATACGTTATTTTTATTATTGATACTTCCGGCAGTATGTTTAATTACAGCTGGTCCCGCATGCTGGAAGTCTTTATCGACACCCTGGACATATACCCTGAAGTGAAAGGCATTCAGGTAATGAATGACATGGGAGAATACATGTTCAGCCAGTTCCGGGGTGATTGGATTCCGGATACGCCGGCACGTCGCTCAGCTATTTTACAGCGACTGCGCACCTGGAACCCTTTCAGTAACAGCAGCCCGGTAGAAGGCATTACCACTGCCATCCGAACATTTTATGAGCCTGGAAAAAAGATCAGTATCTATGTGCTGGGTGATGACTTCTCCGGCAATTCCATCGCCCAGGTGGTCGACACGATAGACAGAATTAATGTAGAAGATGCCGACGGCAACAGGCTGGTGAGAATTCATGGCATTGGCTTTCCGGTTCAGTTTGCCCAGCCCCGGATGTTTCAGGCTGGCGGTATTCGCTTCGCATCCCTGATGCGCGAGCTGGCCAAGCGTAATGGTGGGACTTTTGTCGGCCTCAATGATTTTTATTAAAACTTAAATCCGAACTATTGATGTCTACGTATGCAAGAGTAATATTGAGTTCCGTTGGAGTCTGTAACAGCAGCCTGAGCCCGGTCTACACAGACCAAGCAATTGAGGGTAGGCAGGCAAAAAGGCTGATAAATACTATGATTGGCAGCATGCATAACCTTAAACAGATGTTTAGTGGGTTCAGATCAGCCACCCTCCTCGTTTTATGTTGTGCCCTGTTCAGCTGTGCATCCACCAGCATGATTACGATTGAGGGCTCCTACCCGGCACCTTTAGTCAATCAGCTCCCCCTTACCCTGGGCGTCATCTATGACGACTCGCTGAGTGCCCATAGTTTTACTGAATTTGATGAATATTCCGGTGAAGAGCAATACATCATCAATAGCGGGGCTTCTCAGATGACGCTTTTTAACACAATTTTGCCGGCGGTATTTTCCGAAGTTATCTATTTGGACAGCGCCGATGAAATTGCCAGCTATCCTGAACTGGATATGATTTTTGAGCCCGCCATTGATGACTTCCAGATTGGCCTACCACAAAAAACTCGCCTAGATGTCTATGAGATATGGGTCAAATATAATATGCGCTTGTTTTCTCCCGATGGCAGCTCCATTGCAGATTGGGTTATGACGGCGTATGGCAAATCACCACAATCAACCTTCGGGTCGGTTGATGCCGGGGTCAATGATGCTGCCGTTGAAGCTTTTCGTGATTTGGCCGCAAGCTTTTCCCTGGGTTTTGCTTCTATACCGGAAGTAAATAATTGGTTACAAATGAATAATGTATTGTAAGATATCAAAGCATCTGTGATTGTCGGAGACAGCCATGAAAGATCACAAACTATCAATAAAAATACCTTTGCTGCTTTGCATTCTGGCAGGTCTGAGCGCTTGTACAACAACAGAGATTGACCAGTTTCGCCAGGCCGATACTCAAATTAACAGCGATGAAAGTATCGTCATTCTCGGCAGGCGGCACAGTAATTCCTATGAAACGGAATTGGACTTCGTGGAATGTGTCGGGAACGTAGTCGCATCTGGCAATGATGGTATCAATGTTATCCCGGAATCCGTCTTTCTTGACGAAATGTTCCCCTTCTTCGAACCCAGAACTGCGCCCATGCGGACAGACCACCTTGAGCAGCTGATGCAGCAGGATGTCGCTGCGGAAAAACTTGAAGACTTCGGCGTCGAATATATTGTCTGGGTGGATGGTTTGACTCAACGTTCAGGGGAAAGCGGTTCCATTTCCTGTGCTGTTGGCCCTGGCGGGGGTGGCTGCTTTGGTTTTGGTACCTGGACTGATGATTCAAACTTTGAAGCGGAAATCTGGGACATGGATACTTTATCCAGTGCCGGCGCCATCAGTGCTGATGCCAATGGACAGTCCTATTTACCAGCCATTATTTTACCAATCCCGTTATTAGCCAGAGTTGAGTCAAATGTCTGTAGCGGTATGGGTCAGCAACTTAAATCCTTTTTAAATGGAAGCGTTTAAGACATGCCTTAGTCGCAAATCTTTAAGCCAGGATTAAGCTTCAGCACGGTATGATCTTGCTCATGATACAGCTCCATAAGCTCTTAAATTTCTCGTCCGGCTATTCTGTAAAATCTTATTTTACTGCCGGATTATGCCTATATCTGCTGACTTCCTGTGCCGCCAACCCTACAGGCGGCATTGATTTTGTTACGATGAGTGAAAGCCGGGAAATAGAACTTGGCGCAGAGCTGCATCAGCAAATATTACAGGAAAACCCGGTTTATCAAGATCAACAGTTACAGGATTATGTTAATGAGGTCGGCCAGAAGCTTGCAGCTGTTTCTCATCGCCCTGACATAGAATATACCTTCACGGTAGTAGACAGTCCTGACATTAACGCTTTTGCCTTGCCTGGCGGTTTTATCTACATCAATCGCGGCCTGATGCTTTATTTAAACAGTGAAGACCAGCTAGCCGCGGTGCTGGGTCATGAGATTGGCCATGTTACAGCCCGCCATTCCGTCAGACAACAGGCAGCCAGCCAAACTAATAGCGTCCTGGCTGGCGTTCTGGTGGTTGCTACCGGAGTCAGCTCTTTGGGAGAAACATCCTCCTTGCTTGGCGGTGCCCTGCTCAGCGGCTATGGGCGCGACATGGAGCTTGAGTCAGATGGTCTCGGTGCAGAATATCTCGCTGCAGCCGGTTATGATCCGCTAGCCATGGTTGAGGTTATTGGCGTTCTGAAAAATCACGAAGACTTTACCAAACGGACTTCATCCGGCGGTGTCAGCTATCATGGCGTATTTGCGACTCACCCGCGTAACGATACCCGTCTGCAGGAAGTAGTAGGTCGGGCCAATGAATTAGCCAGTGAAAACGAGTCTACTGTTGATCCTCAAATCTTCAGAGAACGAATGGATGGATTGACACTGGGACAAAGCATGCAAATGGCCGGCAGTGAAGCCCGTAATCGCTATTATCAAAACTTATTGAACTATACGGTGGTCTTCCCGAATGGCTGGACCTGGAATGAATCGACAACAACCTTAAATGCCAGCTCGCCTGACGATGCCCTTGTTTTTGATATCACTGTACAACGTTTACAGGAATACAAAGAACCACGCTTATTCATGCAGGAAGACCTGGCTTTATCCGGTTTACAAAAAACCGAAGCGCTAAGTCAGTTTGGTTTACAAGGATATACCGGGATTAATCCCGCCAATAATTCCCGCGTGGCGGTAGTCTATTATGGCCCACGCGCCTTTATTATGGCCGGGCAGGAAGTTAACGGAAATTTGAGTGATGACAGTGATGCCGTATTCCTGGAAGCCATTCGCAGTTTCCGTCCCATTGCCGCCAATGAACGCAATATAGCTGACCCTGTCAGCATTGAATATGTTCGTTCAGATGGCAAAACCTATGCACAGCTGGCAGCTGAAAACCCCTTCGACACCTACGCAGAAGATTTGCTGCGTCTCTACAACGGCGACTACCCACGTGGTGCGCCAGTCGCCGGAGAGTGGATTAAAATCGTCCGCTAAACTTTTTTGTAAGCGCTTTTACAGACTACCTTCACGCTGGAACAAATGATAAAGCTGATCGTAAAGCGGATCGTGAATAACGCCTTCTGTTGGCACATCAGGTTTAAAGGCTCTGTGGCAGGCCAGACAGGAATTAAGTAGCTCATCTCCAGCTGTTTGCAGTAGCGCTTTATCCTGCAGACGGGCTGCATTTAAAGCTTTCATCGCTGCATTGCTCATATCCATGGAATAGCTTAACCATTGTGGCGAGGAGGCCCAGGTATTATCAAGCTCACCGGTGCCGCCAAGTGTTATTAAAGGCCCTGCCGCTGCTAACTGAATGGAATAATACTCAACGGCCAGCCACTCATCTTCAAGCATCATGTCTTCCAGAGCTGCATAATCCCAAATGTAATGCGCTGAATGGTCGATCATGGTAACCATCAAGGCGTTAACACTGACCGGCATGGGAAAATCCTGACTTTCAGCAGCATCTGCCGAGCTTGATAAAGTCATACTTAAAACTATCAGAACCGCCATCAGCAAAACCAGGCTGGCAATCAGGGCTGTAAAGTTTCTTTTGAGTGTATTCATAGTGTTCTCCCGTAAAGCGTTGTAGTCTGCTGAGTATCCCACTAAGGGAAAAAAGCTTGTTGATATGAATCAACAAAATCGCCGGGCATATTTCACATGACTTTTTCCATCTGCGGATAAAGCTGCTTATAATCATGGCTGAATAACAGGAAACACTTATGCACACATGCCCACACTGTAATCAGGAAAGTATCAGCACCCGACAAAAGCTGCTTGGTATAGCGCCCTTACTGGTCAGTTGTAATAACTGTCATCAGGATTCTTATATTCATATTGTTTATGCTCTGGTGGCCCTAACGGTATGGATAATAATGACCTGGATGCTGATTGGTCTGGCTTACTGGTTTCGAATGTCTTTTTTATTGTTTGGCTCAATTCCTGCGATGGTGATAGCTGTCGATTATTGTCTGGTAAAAGCGCCTTTATCGAAAGTACCCGCCTGATATGAATAAACACCCATCACGTCTGATTGTAGGAATAAGCGGAGCCTCTGGTATTGTCTACGGCATCGAATGCCTGAAGCTGTTGAAACAGGCCAAGATTGAATCCCACCTGATTGTCAGCAAAGCTGCCTTGCAAACCCTTAAACATGAAAGCACCTTGAGCTATGAAGAATTAAAGGCTTTGGCAGATGTGCACTATTCCAACAACGACATTGGCGCAACCATTGCCAGTGGCAGTTTTAGAACCATGGGCATGATCATCGTCCCCTGCTCGATCCGTAGCATGTCAGAAATTGCCTCTGGATTCAGCGCTTCCTTGTTAAGTCGTGCGGCGGATGTTGTGTTGAAAGAACGCCGACGCTTAGTGCTGATGGTAAGGGAGACCCCTTTACATGCCGGACACCTGCAAAGCATGCTTGATCTGACAAATATGGGGGGGATTATTATGCCACCCGTTCCTGCTTTTTATTCAGCCCCGGAAAGCATTGAAGATATCGTGACACAAACTGTCGCTCGGGCACTGGACCTTTTCGATATAGATTGCAGTGTTTTAAAACGCTGGCAAGGCTAGATATTTTTTATCAGGCACAAAAAACCCGCCAGCTGGCGGGTTTTTACAAACCGTAAAAAATTTACTTAATTTTTGCTTCGGTATAGATCACATGCTTACGTGCAACCGGATCATATTTTTTAATTTCCATTTTATCCGGCATGTTGCGCTTGTTTTTATCAGTGGTATAGAAATGCCCTGTTTTAGCGCTGGATACTAATCTGATTTTATCTCTCATCTCTGTTTACCTGACTATTGTCTAATTACTTAATTTTTTGATCTAAACTTTCACGCCATTCGCACGAATATCAGCCAATACTGATTCAATGCCTAGCTTGTCAATGATACGCATACCTTTGCTCGACAAGCGTAATTTAACAAAGCGTTTTTCTGATTCTACCCAAAATCGATGCGTATGCAGATTTGGCGTAAAACGACGACGCGTACGATTTTTGGCATGAGAAACATTATTGCCTGTTTGTGGTCTTTTACCGGTAACCATACACACTCTAGCCATTGTTCTTGCCTCTGTCCTACTTATATTTACTGATTAATTTACTTACTTAAATAGCCTAAAAAAGGGCTACTTAGAATTCTGTGGAAAAAAAGAGCTGCGATTTATACCAAAACAGTCCTTTAATAGCAAGGATTTCAAGCCATTAGCAAACTTTGGAATATCTTGTATAACCGTGCCGATATCGCTCAAAGTAGTCCTCTTTCTGCCATGGACGTGACAAGAGTATCACCAACCACCAGGTGATCCAGAGTCTTGATATCGACTAACTCCAAAGCCGATTTCAAACGGCGGGTAATGGCAATATCAGCTTCACTGGGTTCCGCCACGCCTGAAGGATGGTTATGTGCAAAAATGACAGCGGCGGCTTTATGATAGAAAGCCCGGTTCAGCACCTCGCGAGGATATACTGCTGCACTATCTATTGAGCCTTGAAATAATTCTTCCTGGGCAATAACCCTGTGTTGTGAGTCTAAAAACAGGCACAGGAAAACCTCCCTGCTGTAAGCTCGCATTTTACTTTTAATATAACGTCGGCTAAGCGCAACACTGGTCAACGTTCCTTCTCTTTGCAGACTTTCCAGCAAATGCCGTTGCATCAATTCCTGCACAGCCTGCAATTGGACATATTTACTCAGACCCAGGCCATGCTGCTGACAAAACTCGTCGGCTTCTGCCTCTAATATTCCGCGTATTCCTCCAAAGCGCTTCAGCAACAACCTGGCCAGATCCAAAGCTGAAAACCCTTTTGTGCCGGTGCGTAAAAATATGGCCAGCAATTCAGCATCACTTAGCGATGCTGCGCCTTTTGTTAACAGCTTTTCCCTTGGACGTTCCTGTTCCGGCCATTCCCTGATTGTCATCACTTTTTCTTCCATGACTGAGGGTGGTGAGAATCATTCCCTCCTTCTGCTCCACTTAAACCCTACTTAACTATAGTAGGCTTGACAGAATTTTTTAAATCAACGCAGCATCGCAACGACCCGGGTATCTTTCCCGTTCCTGTTAGGATTAAGGGCTTGTCCGTAATTCAGGCCTGTACCAGTATTGTTGATGGCATGCTGTACAGGCATCATCTATAGCGCCACCTGCCTCGGTATAGGCATCCAGATTACGTTCATCTATAGCATTAAGCGCTAACAAAGCAGTAGCCTGAAGCCCCTGGGCAAAACCAACCCATGAGGCGCGGTCTGCTTGCAATTTCTCCTCAACCTCAAGGGGCTCATACTCAGCATCAGGATAATCTGTGGTTGAGCCAGGTGGTGCAACCCGGCGACCTGGAATCATTAAGGAATTTGCTCCTTCGATAATGCCTATTGCGCTCTTGCGAAGCACTGCCCAGTCCTCATCCGTCTCTGGCCTTAACTCAACGATGCCGCCGTCAAGAGAAGCGTCATAACTGACTGCCTCCCAAAGGATGTCGGCATTAGGATCGATAAACGTGTTCATCACATCCCGAATGGTCATCTGGACGTTGAATTCAGAATACAGATCGCTACTGCTGGCTTTCTGGCTATCCATAGAAGAAGCATTTATTTGTGCAGCTTCTTCCTGCTGGGAACAGGCCTGTAGCGTCATCACTGAAATTAAAACCACACCATATAAACTTGATTTCATACTAAACTCCTCCGCCTGCTTTCAGGCTGAATTATGGACTTTTATTTTTAATACCCTATTGAGCATAAACGCCTTATTTTTCCTTTATCTGACAAATTAACTGTTTGTAAACGGTTTTAGCTTGTTAACAATTTGTTAAATTCAGGCCGCCTTACTTTTTAGCCCCCAGAATATGCCAGTGTTCTCAGATGTATCCTGGCCGTGAACTCATTGCAGAAAATTGAATAATAGATAACTTACTGCTAGGCTTTGCCGACCTTAAATCACACCAATATTTCATGCTGAGTCTAGCCAATAAACAGATACTCCTGGGTATTACCGGTGGCATCGCTGCTTACAAAAGTGCCGAGCTTTGTCGACTCCTGATAAAGGCCGGAGCTGAGGTGCGCGTGGTAATGACTCCGGCTGCCTGTGAATTTATTACACCTCTAACCATGCAGGCTTTATCCGGCAACCGTGTGCATACAAAGCTTTTGGACGAAGAAGCCGAGGCGGCAATGGGACACATAGAATTGGCACGCTGGGCTGATCTGATTTTAGTTACCCCGGCAAGCGCAAATTTTATTGCCAGATTAGCGCATGGTGAAGCTAACGATCTGTTAAGCACTATCTGTCTGGCTACCACTGCCCCCATTGCCTTGGCGCCTGCCATGAATCAGGCCATGTGGAAAAATCAGAATACGCAAAATAACCTGGCCGCTCTTGAAACCCGCGAGGCAAAAAACTTTCATATTTTAGGCCCGGCTGATGGTGAGCAGGCCTGTGGCGAGAGCGGCCCTGGCAGAATGCTGGAACCATCACAACTGCTGGAACAAACTGCAGAACTTTTCCAGACCGGTGCGTTGGCCGGTCTGAGTGTTTGCATTACTGCCGGACCCACCCGAGAAGCAATCGACCCTGTACGCTACATCAGCAATCATAGCTCCGGGAAAATGGGCTATGCGTTGGCGTCTGCTGCAGCCGAAGCAGGTGCTAAAGTTACTTTAATTTCTGGACCAGTTAATCTGTTTCCGCCACCGCATGTTGAGATAGTTAATGTCGAAAGTGCGGAACAAATGTTGCAGGCCGCAACGGAAAAAAGCTGTGATATTTTTATCGGCGTCGCTGCTGTTGCCGACTACCGCCCACAGCAAAGCGCCAGTAATAAAATAAAAAAAACTGAAGACAATTTGCAGTTAGAACTGGTGAAAAACCCTGACATTCTGGCCAGCATTGCTGCTCAAAAAGCCAAACCATTTTGTGTCGGTTTTGCTGCAGAAACTGAGAATTTAAAAGCCAATGCGCTGGCAAAACTAAAGAATAAGAATATTGATCTGGTAATCGCCAATCACGCGACAGAAACCTTTAATAGTGATGAAGCTTCAGTTAATGCTTACTGGCATAATGGCGAAAAAACTTTCGCTCAGGAACGCAAGGAAATTGTTGCCAGAAAGCTTATACTGCTGATTAAGGAATTAATTTAAAACAATAATAATGACCTTAGCTGTACTTCAAGAAGAAATTTTTCGAGCTTATGATATCAGAGGCATTGTCGGTGAAGGCCTGACTGCCGATGTCATGTATTGGCTGGGTAAAGCCATTGGCAGTGAGGCTCTGGATAAAGGAGAACACTGCTTATTGCTCGGATCTGACGCCCGTTTATCCAGCCCCGAATTTGCCGATCAGATGAAGTCCGGCATCCTCGCTACCGGCTGTAATGTTGTCGACCTTGGCCAGATACCAACGCCTTTATTGTATTTTGCAACACACGTCCTGGACACGCATTCCGGCGTTATGATTACGGGCAGTCATAACCCTAAAGACTATAATGGCGTAAAAATTGTTTTTAAACATCAAAGCCTGAGCGATTCACAAATTGCTATTTTCAAAGAACGCATTCTGTCCAATAATTTTCATGAGGGCTCAGGCCGTTCTACACCATTTGATATTAAGCCGGCATATCTGGAGAAAGTTGCCAGTGATATAACGTTTAATCGTAACTGGAACGTTATTATTGACTGCGGTAATGCCATTACTTCGATTGTTGCACCAGAGCTTTTTTCCGGGCTTGGTTGTAACACTACAATATTATATGGCGATATTGACGGCGCCTTTCCCAACCACCATCCAGATCCAACTGTTGCAGAAAATCTGACTGATTTAATCGAACGGGTTAAAGCAGAAAAAGCAGACCTGGGTATTGCTTTTGATGGCGATGGTGATCGAGTCGTTCTTGTCAGCAGCACTGGCGCCATTATCGATGCGGATAAATTATTAATGGCTTTTGTTTCAGACATTCTCCCTCAAAATACTGGAGCAAGCGTAGTTTTCGATATTAAAAGTTCACGCCATCTTGAAACTTTAGTGAATGAGTTAAATGGCAAGCCTATTATGTGTAAAAGTGGCCACTCTTACGTTAAAAAAGCCATGGTTGAATCCGGCGCACTGCTTGGTGGTGAATATTCCGCTCACATATTCTTTAAACACCGCTGGTTCGGTTTTGACGATGGAATTTACAGTGCTGCCCGTTTTATTGAACTAATGGATAAAAATAATTTATCTGCTGATGAAATTATTGGTTCTTTAGCTGTCAGTATAAATACCCCGGAAATATTTATCGCTGTTTCTGAGCAGGAAAAATTTAAATTGATGGAGACGCTTTCTAACAATTTTAATCTCGATGGCGCAGTAATTAACATGCTTGATGGAATACGTATCTCACTTGAATCCGGTTGGGGCCTGATCCGCGTATCCAATACAACACCAAATTTGATGTTGCGTTTTGAGGCCGACAACAATGATAGCTTGCAATATATCCAGGCTTTGTTTCGTGCAGAAATTTCGCGCATTCTTCCACATTTAACCTTACCCTTTTAACTGTTTAATTATTTAATTCTTTAACTATGACTCAAAACGCTAATTTTTTCTTAAGCCTGCAACAAGGCATTCAATCTTCCCCAAACAAGCCCTGTATTACCGGGCCCGATTTTTCTGAACTCAGCTATGCTGAGCTTGAAAACTTGAGCGCTCAAGCTGCGAACCTGTTAAAAGATATTGGGATTAAAGCCGGAGCCAGGATACTGGTACAAACACCAAAAACCTCTCTTGGTGTTGCGTTTTATCTGGCCTGCCTGCGAGCAGGTGCTATCTATGTACCGCTCAACATTGCTTACACCCTTGAAGAACTGGATTATTTCATCAGTGATACTGAACCCGACCTTTTTGTTTGTGACTCCGCCAAGAGAGGAGCGCTGCAAGATTTATTTTCAAAACATGCTATTCCAAACGTGCTTGAATTAGATGCCTCGGGTCAGGGTAGCTTACTTGATCAATTAAAGCGTTATCCGGCAGATCATGAAATTGTTCCGGTTGCTACTGATGATACAGCGGTCATTCTTTATACTTCTGGTACTACCGGCAAGCCCAAGGGAGCAATGCTTAGTCATGGCAATCTTGACAGTAATGCCCGCAGCCTCTTTGAAATCTGGGGCTGGCAAAAAGATGATGTGCTGATACATGCTTTACCCATTTTTCATATACACGGTCTTTTCGTTGCCCTGCATTTATCCCTGCTCGGCGGTACCAGCATGCTGTTTCTATCCCGCTTTGATGCTGAACAGATTATTCAACTTATCCCCCAGGCAACCGTGCTTATGGGCGTGCCGACCTTTTATACCCGCCTGTTAAAGCAAGAAGCCTTAAACCCCGAACGGTGCAAGAACATGCGACTTTTCGTTTCCGGCTCCGCCCCTTTGCTGGAAGAAACTTTCAATGACTTTGCCGAGCGTAGTGGACACCGTATTCTGGAGCGCTATGGCATGTCTGAGACCGGTATGCTGATGTCCAACCCTTTGGACGGAGAACGGGTTCCCGGTACAGTTGGATTTGCCTTGCCTGGTGTCAGTTATCGGGTCTGTGATGATGAAGGCAATACAGTAAAACCTGGTGCTATTGGTACTTTACAGGTCAAGGGGCCCAACGTTTTTAAAGGCTACTGGCGTAACCCGGAAAAAACCCAACAGGAATTCAGCGATGGTTTTTTTATCACCGGTGACATGGTTAATGAAGGTAATGATGGCCGTATCAGTATCGTTGGCAGGAATAAGGATTTAATTATCTCGGGTGGCTATAACGTTTACCCGAAAGAAGTTGAACTGGTCATGGATGAGTTTGCCGAAGTATCTGAAAGTGCTGTCATCGGCGTACACCACCCGGATTTTGGTGAAGCCGTGGTTGCCGTTATCGTGCCGTCAAATCCTGATCAAAATCTGGATGAGTCAGCCATGATTGGCGCCCTGAAAGATCAGCTGGCATCCTACAAGGTGCCCAAGAAAATACTGGTCAAAGATGAACTGCCACGAAACACCATGGGCAAAGTGCAGAAAAACCTTTTGCGGGATGAGTACGGCAAGCTGTTTAGCTGATCCGTCAGAATAGTCTCGCAGATGAGGAACGTTATTGTGAGTAAACACGACTTTCTTTGACCAGAATATTCCTACAGACTCATCTTTAAAACTCTTCTAATTTATCGCATTGCTTTGCAAGACTGAAATATTTCCTTATAATTCAGCAAGCTATAAGTTAGTAAGTATTCGCTTATTTTTTCAGTTGGAAATTTTATGACGCTTGATCTGGACGCAGCCAATAATATAGCCGGTGTTCTCACAGAGGCACTGCCATATATTCAGCGCTTCACTGGCAAAACCATTGTCGTCAAATACGGCGGCAATGCCATGACAGATGAAACACTGAAGAACAGTTTCGCCCGCGATATTGTGCTGATGAAGCTGGTCGGTATGCACCCTATTGTTGTCCATGGTGGTGGACCACAAATAGGTTCACTGCTGGAAAAACTGGATATTAAAAGTAATTTCGTTGATGGCATGCGTGTCACTGACAGCGCCACCATGGATGTTGTGGAAATGGTACTTGGTGGCCTGGTAAACAAGGATATTGTTTCCCTGTTAAACAAAAATGGCGGCAAAGCCATCGGTTTAACCGGCAAAGATGGCGACTTTATCCGTGCCAGAAAATTAAAAATGTCACGTCAGACCCCTGAAATGCAGGCGCCTGAAATTATTGATATCGGCCATGTCGGCGAAGTGGAAAGCATTAACCCTGAAATCATTGCCATGATTACTCAGAGTAATTTTATTCCTGTGATCGCGCCTATCGGCACCGGGGAAGACGGCTCATCCTATAACATCAATGCTGACCTTGTTGCCGGTAAACTGGCGCAACTGGTGCAGGCAGAAAAACTGGTGTTATTAACCAATATTGCTGGCGTGCAGGATAAAGACGGCAATGTCCTGACCGGCTTAAGCACGCATGAAGTTGATGAACTGATTGCAGACGGCACCATCCACGGTGGCATGCTGCCGAAAATACGCTGCGCGCTAGATGCCGTTAATTCCGGTGTTAAAAGTGCACAGATCATTGATGGGCGGGTGCCCCATGCCGTTTTGCTGGAGATATTCACCAACAAAGGCATCGGCACCCAGATCAGCAACCGGCTTGAGTCTAAAAACTGATTCGGAGATCCGTTATGGCAAGCAACGACAAAATCTCCCGCCGCGATCATATCCTGCAAGTGCTTGCCCAGATGTTGCAGGACAACCCTGGCGGGCGTATTACCACCGCAACCTTGGCCGATAAAGTCGGCGTTTCCGAGGCTGCGCTTTATCGCCATTTTCCCAGCAAAGCCAGAATGTTCGAGGGTTTGATTAACTTTATCGATACAACCCTCTTTTCCCGCATAAGCCGCATCATCAATGAAGAAAGTTCGGCCTTAATCCAATGTGAAAAAGTTCTGTTTTTAACCCTGACCTTCGCCGAAAAAAACCCGGGCATTACCCGTGTACTTAATGGTGACGCTCTGTCCGGGGAACCGGAGCGCCTGCGTGCCCAGGTCAGTCAGATTTTTGACCGCCTGGAAACACAGCTAAAACAGTTAATGCGCGAAGCAGAACTCAAGGAAGGCTTAAGAACCAGGCAGACAACAACGGCAACAGCCAATCTGTTACTGGCTTATACCGAAGGAAAAATTTCACAATACGTGAGAACTGATTTCAAACGTTTGCCCACCGAGGGCTGGGCAGATCAGTGGTTATTACTGAAAACAAATTTATTCTATACCCCGTAAGCCTCTTTATAAGCCTGCATGGGCTGCAGGTATTCCTCTAGGCCAGTTCCTTCGCCAAGACTGAGATAGTCCAGGATTTGCTCGAGATTGATGATGCTGATTACCGGCATATCGTAATCCGTTTCAATTTCCTGAATGGCAGACAGCTCACCCTGCCCCTTCTCCTGTCGATCCAGTGCTACAACAACCCCTGTTGCTTCAGCTCCGGCATCTTCAACTAACCCCATGACTTCACGGATAGCCGTGCCTGCCGTTATGACATCATCAATAATCAAGACCCGTCCTTTTAGAGGAGCGCCCACAATATTCCCGCCTTCACCATGATCCTTGGCCTCTTTGCGGTTGAAACAAAAGGGCTTGTTAATGCCAAAGTCCTGGCTCAAAGCGATGGCGGTAGTCGCCACCAGAGGGATGCCTTTATAGGCTGGGCCAAACAGGACATCAAAATCCAGATTTGATTCTGCTATGGCAGCAGCATAACTCCTGCCGACCTGTGCCAGTGAGGCGCCGGAATTGAACAATCCCGCATTAAAAAAATAGGGGCTCTTACGGCCGGATTTCAGGGTAAATTCACCGAAGCTCAGAATATCTTCACTGGTGACAAAGTCTAAAAACTCTGTTTGAAAATGTTTCATCTTATGCGCTCAATGCTTCCTGCTGAACTGAAAACAATTGGACAATACCATTTTGTGCGAGCGAGATCAGCTGGCCGAGTTCTTCCGCACTGAACTCTCCATCTTCTCCTGTCCCCTGCAATTCAATAAAGCCACCGTTACTGGTCATGACTACATTCATGTCCGTTTCTGCACTTGAGTCTTCCAGATAATCGAGATCCAGCACGGGAACACCTTTATAAATGCCAACCGATACTGATGCAATCATCTGCTTTAAAGGATCCTGCTTGATAAGCCCCTGCTCCCGCATCACCGCCAGAGCATCAACCAGAGCAACGCAGGCACCGGTGATTGAAGCAGTGCGAGTGCCGCCATCGGCCTGAATGACATCACAATCTATTTTTATTGTGTTCTCTCCCAGTTTCGCCATATCAACAGCGGCCCGCAATGAACGACCGATTAAACGCTGAATTTCCTGTGTCCGTCCGCTTTGCTTGCCTCTGGCGGCTTCACGGTCCATACGCGAACCCGTGGAACGGGGTAACATGCCATACTCTGCTGTTACCCAGCCCTGGCCCTTGCCCTTCAAAAACCTTGGAACACTGGCTTCCACACTGGCCGTACACAGGACTTTGGTATCACCAAACTCAACCAATACTGACCCTTCAGCATGCTTCGTATAGTGTCTTGTAATTTTGATTTCGCGTATTGCGTCAGCAGCTCTGCCACTGGGACGACTAAAGTCAGACATAAAATCCCCAATTAATATTGTATGAACACTTCTCTTGCTTTCACGCTTTCATTGTAAAGGCTGGACTCTCATCTGGAAATGAATTTTATAAAATGGGGTAAATCAGCTATAGTGCAAGCCTTGATTTTTGGCACCGAGCAGTAATATGACACAAAGTATGACGGCCTTTGCGCGACAGCAGGCCGAACAGGAATGGGGCACTTTGGTTTGGGAAATTCGCTCCGTCAACCACCGCTATCTCGAAACGAATATCAGGCTACCCGAATCATTGCGAGCAGCTGAAGGAGCTTGCCGGGATTTGCTGCGAAAAAGCCTAAGCAGAGGCAAAGTGGATGCACAATTAAAATTCAGCCCTAATGTAGCAGCGGCATCCATCAGCGTTAATCAGGCTCTGCTTGCACAAATTACGACCGCGAATGCGGAAATAGCCAGTATCATGCCTGACTTACAGCAACCCACAATGCTTGATGTACTGCGCTGGCCCGGTATCGTGCAGGAAAGCGAACAGGATGCCAAAGCCATCGAAGCAGCACTTATCGATTTATTTAAAGATTGCCTGCAGAGCTTACAGGAACAAAGACAGAAGGAAGGCGCTCATTTAAAAAGCTTTATTGAACAGCGGCTGGATAGTATTGCAACAATCGTTGACGATATAAAAAGCGCGATGCCTGATATCCTGCAAAATCAAAAAAACAAGCTTAAAGAAACGCTGGCAGAATTATCTGAAACTCTGGAGCCAACCCGATTGGAACAGGAAATTGTCCTGCTGGCACAAAAAGCGGATATCTCTGAAGAAACTGACCGCCTGCAGGCCCACCTGCAGGAGGTAAGGAATATACTTCAGCAAGCTGGCGCCGTTGGTCGCAAACTGGACTTTTTGATGCAGGAGCTGAACCGGGAAGCCAATACCATTTGCTCAAAAACAGTTGTCATTGAAACCACCCTGAATGCCGTTGAACTCAAGGTATTGATTGAGCAAATGCGTGAACAAATACAAAATATTGAATAACTGGCGCAACATCTTATGTCTGCAGGTTCTCTTTTCCTGATTTCTGCTCCTTCAGGGGCAGGTAAAACATCTCTGGTAGATGCCCTGATAAAAGCTGCTGATAACGGAAAGCAGCAAAAGCTTTGCGTTTCTGTTTCTCACACCACTCGCCCCAAACGACCGGGGGAAGTCGATGGCACCAATTATCACTTTATCAGTCCACAGGCTTTTTCCCGAATGGTGACACAAGGGGATTTTCTGGAACATGCAGAAGTCTTCGGCAACTATTACGGAACTTCTAAAGCCTGGGTCAGTGAACGTTTGCAACAAGGCTGGAATGTCATTCTGGAAATTGACTGGCAGGGAGCAGCTCAGGTCAAACAAATCATGCCGGAAAGTGTCAGTATTTTTATTCTACCGCCTTCGCTAGAAGCATTACGCGCAAGGCTGACATCCAGAGGACAGGATGATACAGACACCATTGAAAAACGCATGGCTGAAGCGGTTAACGAATTATCCCATTATCAGCAGGCCGATTATTTGCTGGTGAATGATGACTTTGAACTCGCTCTGTCACGACTGCAGGCTATTATTGCCCATGGCCACTATCAGCCATCTGCCACAGAGCAGGCTGCCATCGATGCTTTGCTGCAAAGCCTGCTACCATAATTCCCATAAACACTTTATAATTGCCGCCCCCTGCAAGTTCAGGGCTTTAATTAAACTGCTCGCAAAGCTACACAGGATATAAAATGGCTCGAATTACTGTTGAAGATTGTCTGGAACATGTAGAAAACCGCTTTGAGTTGGTCATGGTTGCCAGCAAGCGTGCCCGTCAGATTCAAACCGGCGGCAAAGATCCTCTAGTCTCTGAAGACAACGACAAACCTACCGTTTTGGCTTTACGTGAAATCGCGCAAGATCTTGTGAATGCTTCAATTTTAATTGATACTGCTCAGGAAGAAGCACAAGCAAGCGTTGCAGCTTTAGATAGTGCGGAATCTGCTGTAACTGAGGAAGGTGCTTTAATTACACCTAAAAATGATATTTCTATTGAAGACGCCATGGATGCAGAGCTAGTACCTGAAGAAACCGAAGAGCCGGGTAACTCTGGTGATATCGATGGAGACAGCGAAGAACAGCAGTAAGGCCAGCCAGCCTAGCCTCTACTGCCGTGGAGGCTACCATTAACAGCTACAATGACACTATTGACGTTCTGGCGAAAAGCCTGACTGAGTATCTTGAGGCTGACCAAGTCAACCTGATCAAACGTGCCTATTATTACGCCGAACAGGCACATGATGGGCAGTTGCGTATTTCCGGCTCTCCCTATGTTACCCACCCTCTGGCAGTCGCCGGCATATTGCGCGAGATGCACATGGACCATCAAAGCGTTGCTGCTGCCATGCTGCATGATGTTATTGAAGATACCGGTCTGACCAAGGAAGCCATTTCCAGTCAATTTGGCAGTTCTGTTGCTGACATCGTTGATGGCGTCAGCAAATTAAACAGGATTGAATTCAGCACACATGCCGAGGCTCAGGCCGAAAACTTTCAAAAAATGGCACTGGCCATGGCCAAGGACATTCGCGTTATTCTGGTAAAGCTGGCTGACCGCATGCATAACATGCGAACACTTTCTGCACTGAAACCGGAAAAACAACGCCGCATCGCCCGCGAAACCCTGGACATTTATGCACCAATTGCCAACCGGCTTGGTATGAATAATATGCGTATTGAGTTTGAAGAAAGAGGCTTTGCTGCCCTCTACCCCATGCGTGCGCGCAGGCTGGAAGCTGCGGTTAAAAGTATTGCGGGCAACCGTAAAGAAATTGTCCAGCAAATCGAAAATGCACTGACAGCCTGCTTGCAACGGGAAAACCTGCCGGGCAGAGTTGTAGGTCGGGAAAAGCATATTTACAGTATTTATAAAAAAATGCGTGAAAAGCGCATTTCTTTTCGTGAGATCACTGACGTTTTTGCTTTTCGTATTATCACCGACCAGGTCGATAGCTGTTATCGGATTCTTGGAGCCGTACACAACCTTTACAAACCAGTACCCGGACGGTTCAAGGACTATATCGCCATACCGAAAGTAAATGGCTACCAATCATTGCATACTACTCTTTTTAGCATCCATGCGATTCCCATAGAAATTCAGATTCGTACGGAAGATATGGAAGCCATGGCAAACAACGGGATTGCCGCACACTGGCTGTATAAGTCAGAGCAGGAAATGCCGAATCAAAGCCATATCCGGGCCAGACAATGGGTACAGGATCTGCTGGAAATGCAAAAGCAGGCGGGCGATTCCCAGGAGTTTATCGAACATGTAAAAACCGATTTATTCCCTGATGAAATTTATGTGTTTACCCCCAAAGGTGCCATTCTGGAACTACCTGCCGGTTCAACCGCTGTGGATTTTGCCTATGCCGTACATACCGATGTCGGAAATTCCTGTGTTGCCTGTCGTATCAACCGTCGCCTGGCGCCATTAAGTCAGGTTTTACAAAGTGGCCAGACGGTGGAAATTATAGCCTCCGGTTCCTATCCGAACCCGGCATGGCTGAATTTTGTCGTCACCGGCAAAGCCCGCAGCAATATCAGACACTTCCTGAAAAAACAGCGCCGCTCTGAAGCCATTACCTTGGGCCGACGCTTGCTTAATAAAACCCTTGCCGGTTTTGGCTATAACCTCTCAAACATTCCTAAAAATAAAGTTGGTGGCTTGCTGGAGGAAACCGACTTCGATGTGCTTGATGATTTGCTTGAGGACATCGGCCTTGGTAATCGCATGGCATATATCGTTGCGCGACGGCTGCTGCCTGATGATAGTAAAAACCTTCAGGCCTCAGGCGAGGACGATGCTGCCCTGGCGATCCATGGTGCCGAAGGCATGGTTTTATCGTTTGCCAAATGCTGTCACCCGATTCCTGGCGACCATATCGTTGGCTACATCAGCTCAGGCAGGGGTATGGTTGTGCATCTTGAAAGTTGTAACAATGTGGCTGAAATACTGGACGATCCGAAAAAACACCTGGCCTTACGTTGGGATCCCGTCGTAGAAGGGGAGTTTCCTGTTGAAATACGTGTTGAAATTGAACATCAGCGTGGCCTGATAGCCACGCTGGCAAATGCTATTACTTCCTGTGAAGCGAATATCGAAAAGATCAGCACTGCTGATCGTGATGCCCAGTTCAGTATTGTCAATCTGACTATCAATGTCAGAAACCGGATTCATCTGGCCAATGTGATGAAAAGAGTGCGGGTGATTAAATCTGTTATTAAAGTCAGTCGCCTGAAAAACTAAGGCAATTCTGGTCAGGCATTTATTTTTTGCTGCTTAAGCATCGCGCTTGTATCACGCACAAACTTTTTGGCTTCTTCATTTGGAACGCCTTGACTAAAAATATAGCCTTGTACAACAGGGCATTTTAACTGACGCAAATACCTCAGCTGGTACTCCTGCTCTACCCCTTCAGCAATCATTTCAAGTTTTAAGCCTTTTGCCATATGGGCAATGGCTTCGATGATGGAGCGGTCTGAGCCTTGCTCCATATCCTGAATGAAACTGCGATCTATTTTTAAACGATTGATAGGCAGTTTCTGTAACAGGCTTAAAGATGAGTAGCCCGTACCAAAATCATCAATCGCAATGCTCACGCCAACATCATGTAACTGCTTTAATTTCCCAATTGAGCTATCGATATCTCGCATTAACACACTTTCAGTGACTTCTATTTCCAGGGCATGTAAGGGTGCTCTGTATTTTTTCAGCGCCTTAACAATTTTATCGACAAAGTCTTTTTGTTCAATTTCCTTGCCTGAGAAATTTACTGAAAATTTAGCAACTTTGAGGCCTTCTTTTTGCCAGGCCTGCATTTCTGCCAGAGTTTCTTCCAGAACGAAGCCCCCTAAGGAGCATCTCTGGTAAAGAATAGACGCTGGACAGATGAAACTGGTCTAAAATAGCGCTTACTGGTTCGGACATGGTTCTATTGTGATGCCTGCCTGTAATACCTGTATTGCACTTGTCAATTTTTATCCGCTGATTCTACCGTAAGTCCCTATCAGGGTCACGACTAAAGAAACCAAGAAATAGCCGGGAATTTCCTTGTTTTTATAGGCTTGGGGTTAGCGCCCAGTCTGAAAACCACCTAGAATTAAGCCATGTCCGAACAACGTATTCCTTCGCCAAATCTTGAAGCTGCTGCCAGTGATTTAGCTAAAATGCCGCTGACTAGCTTGCAAGGGGTAGGTCCTGCTCTCGATCTTAAATTCGCCAGTCTTAACATTTTTTCGGTGCTTGATTTACTGTTTCACCTGCCTAAGCGCTACCAGGACAGAACTCATGTCACAGCAATTGCCGCCCTGCAAGTTGGGTCAGATGTGGTTGTTGAAGGCCGGATTTTGGGAAGCGCTATCGTTTTTGGCAGGCGCAGAAGCCTGCTGGTAAAAATTCAGGATGCCAGTGGTATCGCCAATTTAAGATTCTTTCATTTCAGCGCTGCCCAAAAAAACAACCTGGCCGATGGTAAACGTATCCGTTGTTTTGGCGAGGCTCGATGGGGCCGCAGTGGTATTGAACTATATCACCCTGAATACAAGCTTATTGATGAGCAGGATCAGTTCCCAAGATCGACGACCCTGACTCCCATCTACCCCAGTACGGAAGGCTTGCAGCAAAACCGCTTGCGCAGCATTATCGAGCAGGCCCTGAAATTATTGAAACAGCGCCCTACTCTCATAGATTACCTGCCAGCAGAGCTAAACCAAAAATTTGGCATCAGCTCTTTGAAAGAAGCCCTGATCTATATTCACCAGCCGCCCCAGGGAGCCCATCTTTCCTTATTGGAAACAGGGACACACCCTGCTCAGCAACGTCTTGCTTTTGAAGAATTACTGGCACATTACTTGTGCCTGCGTCGATTACGTGAAAATGCCCAGCAGGAACAGGCTCCTGAATTAAAGCCCGGTTTAAATCTGGTCCCCACTCTGATTAACAGCTTGCCTTTTAAACTAACTTCCGCTCAACAAAGGGTCTTTGCTGATGTCAGTGAAAACCTTGCCATGAGCAAGCCCATGTTAAGGCTGGTGCAAGGTGATGTTGGTTCAGGCAAAACCATCATTGCCATTCTTGCTGCATTGCAGGCAGTAGAAAATGGGTATCAAGTGGCTGTTATGGCACCAACCGAAATACTGGCAGAGCAGCACTTTTTAAATTTTTCCGCTTTGTTGCAAGACCTTGGTATTGAGATCGCTTTTTTAAGCGGCAAAATCAAAGGCAAGAAGCGTACTGAAACCCTTGCCCTCATCAGTTCCGGCCATGCACAAATCATTATTGGTACCCACGCCCTTTTTCAGGACGAAGTGCTATTTCAAAAACTGGGCTTGATGGTCATTGATGAACAGCATCGCTTTGGCGTGCACCAACGTCTGGCCTTAAGGGAAAAAGGACAGATTATCGGCACAAGCCCGCATCAGCTCATCATGACAGCTACCCCTATCCCCAGAACTTTAATGATGAGTGCTTATGCAGACCTTGACTGCTCAATTATTGATGAGCTGCCTCCAGGCAGAAGCCCGGTGAATACGGTTTTAATCGCAGAGAATCGTCGTTCACAGATAATAGAAAGAATTCAGGAAGCCTGCGCCAATGGCCGCCAGGCTTACTGGGTCTGCACATTAATCGAAGAATCCGAGTTATTGCAATGCCAGGCCGCCGAGGCGACTTTTGCACACCTGCAGCAACAGCTACAGACTTTGCAGGTGGGCTTGATACACGGGCGAATGAAAACCAAAGAAAAGTCAGCCATCATGAGTCAATTCAAAAACGGCGACATCCAATTACTCGTAGCCACCACCGTCATCGAAGTAGGCGTTGATGTGCCCAACGCCTCACTGATGATCATTGAAAACCCTGAACGTCTGGGCCTGGCACAATTACACCAGTTGCGTGGTCGGGTAGGCCGGGGCAGCGAAAAAAGCCATTGTCTCTTGCTTTATCAAACGCCATTATCCGATTTGAGCAAGCAGCGTCTTGAGATCATGCGCAGTAGTAATGATGGCTTTTATATCGCGCAAAAAGATCTGGAGATTCGTGGACCTGGAGAAGTGCTGGGAACCCGGCAAACTGGTTTGATGGAACATAAAATTGCAGATATTGGCCGTGACTCACTCTTACTGGAAGATGTCAAAACCTGGGGTAAGCGGATGCGTGATCAATACCCCGATAATATCAAGCCCCTGATTGACCGCTGGCTGTCCGTTAACCAGCAATATGGTAATGTCTAGGATTCCAGTATCCCCGGTTCCCCCTGCCGTTTGGCAATAATCACAGCACCGCAGGAATCACTAAAAACATTTACTGCAGTCCGGCACATATCCAGAATACGGTCCGTAACCAGCAATAAGCCAATCGCTTCAACTGGTAACCCGATAGCTGTCAGTATCACGGTTATCGCCACCAGACTGGCTGACGGAATCCCGGCCACGCCAATCGATGTCAGTAAGGCGATCAAAACCACGGTAAACTGGGTGGCAAAACTTAATTCCAGACCATAGGCCTGTGCCAGAAAGATGGCGGCCACACATTCATAAAGTGCCGTACCATCCATATTGACCGTCGCGCCCAGGGGCAACACAAAACTGGTGGTCTTTTCAGAGACACCGGCATCCTTTTCTATGGTTTCCATTGTGAGTGGCAAGGTGGCCGACGACGACGCTGTAGAAAAGGCTGTCAGCACTACAGGCATCATCACCTTGTAATGCTTTATCGGACTTACACCACCAAGGTACTTCAATAGCAGGGGCATAACGACCAATACATGCGTTGCCAAGGCCAGAAAAACCGTAATGAAGAAAATCATCATTGGCTTGAAGGCGGCAAACCCGGTTGAAGCAACCGTGCCTGCCACCAGTCCGAAGACTCCATAGGGGGCAAAACGCATCACCCACATTGTAATACGCATCATGGTTTCAGAAATGCCCTGCCAGAAATTAAGTAAGACCTCTCCCTGTCGATTTGGAATCTGCGTCATAAAATAGCCAAAAACCAGAGCAAAAAAGATAAGGCCCAACATTTGGCCTTCTGCCGCTGCAGCCACAATATTGGTTGGAATCATGCGTAAAAATATCGCCGCGATATCTGCGCCACCCCTTCCCTCAACACTGGCGACTGCCGAGGCCAGGGTAGCTTCATCCAGGCTCAAATTTAAGCTTTCTCCCGCCGCAACGCCGTCAATAATTCCCGGGCTGAACACATTGACATAAAACAGCCCAACCAGGATCGCCAACATACTGGATAAGGCGTAATATCCGAGCGTCATTCCACCAAGTCGGCCCAGATCGCTGCGCCCACCCATGTTGGCAACACCACAAATAATAGACGCTGTTATCAAGGGCACGATGATCATGCGCAATGCGTTCATGAACATGGTGCCAATAAAGTCGTACATGGCATAAAAAGTTACGCCAAAAATACTCGACTCGGTGCCTGTCAATTGCCCACACAGAGCAGCAAGCAAAATCGCGATTAAAATCTGCCAATGTAATTTAATTTTCATCATGACCTATTCCGCCCTTACATGCCGTCATTTAAACAGCGCCATTTCTTTTATTCAATGCTCTTTAAAGTCTGTCTATAATTAGCTTTCATCAATTAAGTTGTATTTATGTATACAAACCCAGCATTGCAAAAACTCAGACAAAAATTCAGCTCGCTTCAATTAAAGCTCTGGCAATCCCTCCAACAGCATTTGCCACTGGTTGCCGCCAAGCTACCATTGTATTGGGACTTAACACGAATGAACCGTCCCATCGGGTTTTTACTGGTGCTGTGGCCAACGCTCTGGTGTCTTTGGATTGCCGGGAATGGTAGACCGGCTATCAAACTGGTCATTATTTTTTGCCTGGGCACTGTCTTAATGCGAGCCGCAGGCTGCTGTATTAATGATTATGCTGATCGAAATTTTGATGGGCATGTCGCACGAACCAAAAATCGTCCCATTGCACGAGCGGCCGTTCAACCCAAGGAAGCGCTGCTGTTATGTGCTTCTTTGTGCTTCGTTGCATTTCTGCTTGTCCTGATGACAAATACACTGACCATTTTAATGGCCGTTGCCGCACTTGGGATTACCACGATTTATCCTTTTATGAAACGTTATACACACCTGCCACAGGTGGTTCTGGGGGCGGCATTCGCCTGGGGTGGACTGATGGCATTCACAGCGCAAACCGGCAGCCTGCCTGCTCAGGCCTGGCTGTTATACATTGCAACCCTGCTCTGGACCATAGCCTTCGATACACAATATGCCATGGTTGATCGTGAAGATGACTTAAAGGTGGGCATCAAATCAACAGCCATTCTTTTCGCTGAAGGTGATATTTTTGTTATCGCTTTTCTGCAGACCTTCTGTTTGATCACACTTGCACTTTGTGCCAGCTATTTTCAGTTGGGCAACTGGTTCCAGTTTGGGCTCTTGGTTGCCGCCGGACTTTTTATTTACCAGCACACGCTGACCTGGGACCGCCAACCGGAACCCTGTTTTAAAGCCTTCATGAATAATAATTGGGTGGGTGTCGTAATTTTTGTTTTTACTGTTCTGGACTTTCTTGCTCGTTAGGCTTGTTTGTTAGGGCCGGCTAATATTTTATAAGTGCTGGTTTTTGCCATTGCAGAGAAATACCTAAATTAGAAAGCACCGCCACACCCTGGTCATAGTTCCTGCCAACTGACGCAACGCCGTGCGAGTCATCACCCGGCACCAAAGCAATTCCCCTGGCTATGGCTTTTTTTAAAATGGAAAGCGAGGGATATTGCTCCAGCCCTTTATCAAAGCCCCTTAAATTGAAATCCAGAATCAGGTTTTTCTCAGAGATAAAATCAAGGTTTCTTTCAATTTTTTCGACAACTTCAGGCTGAGACAGTGTGCTTAAATAATCCTGATCAAAGACTCTGATTAAATCAAAATGTCCTACAACTGCCGGGCAGAACTCCTGCAGCATATGATATTGCTCATCAAAATAGTCGCAATAAAGCTGCTGTATGTCCCCCGCCTCAGCAAGCGCTTTATCATAGTATTCTTTGTTGTAGTCAATACCGATGTTATTAACGTGGTGCAAGGATCCCACCAGGTAATCCGGTTTATATTGTTGGATAAGCTTGCGTACATGGTCCGCTGTTCCCTGATAGTTCTCAATTTCAAAAGCCAGCAACAGTTCTATTTCTCCGGAATACTTTCGTTGCAGCTCACGGCCTAACTGGAAATATTCCGCAAAGCGCTGCAGCAAAAAATCGGCGCTCAGGCCTGCCTCTGCTTCATCGGGATAACGCATTTTATCGGTAGTTGGCGGGATATGCTCCGTTATCCCAACCCATGAGAAGCCCTGTTCAATATAGGCTTTAACAATACTTTCCAGGCTGTCCTGTGCATGTTGGCAAAACTGCCCGCTATGCCCGCCATGCACTGAAACCTTTGTTGCCGATGTTAATATTTTTTCCAAACCCTTGTTCATGTCTCTCAATCTTGTAAACTCACTACGCTTAGCGCCTCACTACTTTTGAACCTTAACCCATATTCGTTTTTCAATAAACAGTCATCCATATGAGCAAGCAGCTTAAAACAAGTTTTTTAGACAGTATTGCTCAGATTGCACCGGCAGAATGGAATAAGCTGATCGGATCCGACTACCCATTTCTGCAACACGAATTTTTACTGGCTCTGGAAGAAAGTGCTTGTGTGTCTGTACGCTCCGGCTGGAAGCCTTCGCACCTGATTATAAAAAACCATGATGAAAAACTTGTGGCGCTCATGCCCTTATATTTAAAAAATAACTCCATGGGAGAGTATGTTTTCGACTGGTCCTGGGCCGATGCCTACTACCAGCATGGCATAGAATATTATCCCAAATATGTTACATCTGTTCCCTTTACGCCTTCTGCAGGGCCAAGAATTTGCATTGACCCCCTTGAAGACGAGCAGGCCGTTCTTACCAAAATAATAAGCTGCCTTCAGCAGCAGGCTAATTCCTCTGGCGCTTCAAGTTGGCATGTTTTGTTCCCGGAAAAAAAATTGTCGGACCAGCTTGCTGACTTGGGTATGCTGCAACGAACTGGATGCCAATATCAATGGTTTAATAAAAACTATGCAGACTTTGAAAGTTTTCTACAAAGCTTTTCTTCCCGTAAACGTAAAAACCTAAAAAAAGAGCGCAAAAAAATTCAGGAAAATAATATTCAGTTTGAATGGCTTAATGGTCATGAAATTGCGCCAGAACAATGGCAATCTTTTTATCGCTTTTATCAAAACACCTATCTGGTGAGGGGCAGATCAGCTTATTTAAACTTGCCTTTTTTTCTGGAATTAGCCCGTTTAATGCCTGATCAAATTTTATTAGTCCTGGCAAAAAAGGATGATGCTTATATTGCCGGGGCCTTAAGTTTTAAAGACTCTAATACACTGTATGGTCGCTTTTGGGGCTGTGACGAAGAGTGGCAGTTTTTACATTTTGAAACCTGTTACTACCAAGGGATAGAGTATTGCATCAAACAGGGTTTGCAAAAATTTGATTCTGGTGCCCAGGGCGAACATAAAATTCAACGCGGTTTTGAGCCCGTCTTTACTTTTTCCAACCACTGGATAGCACACCCGCAATTCAGTGCAGCAATAAATCAGTTTATTAAGGAAGAAAATCAACATCTTTCCCGGTACCAGAAACTGGCAGAAAAATACCTGCCATATAAAAAAAATGAAAATCCTTAAACTTGTTTGATAAAACGCAAAACCTGCACTTGCGACAAAAAGTTAAGCGTCTTAAGCTAGCCCCTAAACATGAGGAAATAATTTTGCCAAAAGAAAAAATTAAAGGCCTGATTTCGGAACTGCATGAAAAGCTCTCGGCCGCCGACTCCAGCCCTCAGCAGGATTTATTGATGGCACAGCTGCAGTCTCAGCTTGATAGTTGGGATGGCCCCAAGCCCGCCAATGGCGATATCAAAGATACCGTTGAAGAGTTACTGGAAGAGCTGGAAGAAAAACATCCCAAAGGCGCCCGTATAGCACTGGAAATTCTGGAGTCTCTGGGCCATTTAGGTCTCCAGTAGGCTGTTAGGATTGCTTGCGTAAAAAAACCAGCTCGTTTGCCGTAGAATCTTTTTTGCTGAAACGATAGCCTTCGCTCTTGAATGCGGTTAGGCCCTTAATATCTTTAATCTGGTTTTTAATAATATAAGAACTCATCAGGCCTCTGGCTTTTTTGGCGAAAAAGCTGATTACCTTGTATTGGTCATTTTTAAAATCTTTAAATACCGGGGTAATGACTTCAGCATCGCCCGTCTTGCCTTTTATCGCTTTAAAGTATTCATTTGATGCCAGATTAATTAAGAGCTTGTCTTTTTGTTCCTTTAAGGCCAGGCTGATTGCCTTGCCCAATTGATCGCCCCAGAAATCATATAGCGACTCTCCACGACTGTTTTTTAATCCAACTCCCATTTCAAGGCGGTAGGGCTGGATTAAATCCAGTGGCCGTAACACCCCGTACAGACCAGACAATATACGCAAATGTTTTTGCGCAAAGTCCAGATCTTTTGCGCTGTACTGTTGTGCTTCCAGGCCTGTATAAACATCACCTTTAAATGCAAATATTGCCGGTCTGGCATTTCCAGGAGAAAAAGGCGGCTCCCAGTTTAAATAACGGGATACATTCAATTCTGCCAGCTTGGTGCTGATATGCATTAAGTCCTGAACCTCGTCTGGCGCCATGTGCCTTAAAACTTTTATCAGCTTGGCTGACTCCTCCAAAAACTGGGGTTGAGAAAATTTCCTGGAAGGTAAGGGTGATTCATAATCCAGCGTTTTTGCCGGAGAGATAACGATTAACATGCTGTTCTTTTTATCCTCGCTTTAAAGCCTGCCTATTAAACCTGATTAATAAAACTGTCCCACCAATTTAAGGGCGTTACGCCATCAACAGGATCATAAACATTACCATAATACCAGACTGAATCCGGATACGCGGCCATGGCATTATCAAATAGCGCTTCTACTGCGGCAAATCCTAAATTAACATGCAACGAGTAACTTAATCCCCGTTCTGTTTTTATGTCCAGCGTGCCTTCATGCATTTCAACTTGCGGTGTCAGGTTGCTTTCCAGTATTTCAATGTCTGTTTTGCGGAAAACTCGAAGTGCCAGATTGCCACTGTGCTTAATCACGGTAATTCTGTCCGGGTGTTGCTGATCAACATGAAAAATATCTCCTTTTGCCAGGCCTCGGGCGAATAAAGGAGATTGTTGCAACTCATAATGGTCAGGCTGCTCCAAAACATAGACTGCCAGTTTTTCCAATACACGTTGTCCATTAGCATCCTGCCCGACTGGAAGCTGTATCAGTGCTTGCTGCTCTCGTTTCAATGCAATTCCCCTAAAGAATGCAAATATTAACAGAAAATAAGTATTGACCTGCATCAACTGCTTACTTGTAGTCCCGATGTGTAATAACTACACTTAATCAACCAGTTTCTCTTTAAGACAAAGGAGCTTGAAATGAGTCTATATAAAAACATCCTTGTAGCCGTTGACCTTTCTCAGGATTCAGCGCTCATTCTGGATAAAGCTCGAAGCATTGCTAAAAGCTATGATGCAAAACTAAATTTAGTCCATGTCATTGAGCCGATAGCCGTCGGTTATGCTATAGAAATCTCCAGCATTGATGTTGAAGGGCTGCATCAAGAAGCTACCGAGCAGGCTAAACAGTCCCTTATGGAAATGGGTAGAAATATTGATATCCCAGCTGACAGTATTCATACCCTTTTGGGTCAGCCTGCCAGGGAAATTAAAGAACTGGCTAGTGAAATAGAAGCTGATCTGATCATTATGGGCAATCATGGGCGTCATGGCTGGGAGCTATTATTTGGCTCAACTTCCACAGGCGTTGCTCATGGTGTTAATTGTGATTTGCTCACCATACACGTATAAGGTCACTTTTTGACAACACCTGAAGAACAGGAAGCGCTGTCTGTTTTTGCTGCCGAAGCATCTGCCAATGCTCAGGTCTGGGGCCTAAAATCAGATCAGGGCTGGGCTCTGTGCCCCTCTACTGAATTTGAAGAAACAGACGTTTTGCCATTTTTTTCCACCGCCGAAAGTGCCGTTTTGCTGTGTACCGGGGAATGGAGCATCTATCAGCCTGAGGCAGTTCCCCTTGCCGCCTTTCTCGAAGACTGGCTGCCCGGCATGCACGAAGATAACGCCATGGTTGGCCTCAACTGGAGTGCGGACATGGAAGGTGTTGAAGTTGAGCCTGCTGACCTGGCAGCAGCCATTGAAGCACTGGTAAGCTCTCACCATTGAAAAAATTACTCATTTATCTGAACCGCCTGGCCAGATTGCTCAAACCAGTCCGTTATGTGCTGGCCGGGTTAACTTTTATCGCTCTGCTGTTAGTCACATACTCACTTCTGGTTCGAACGGCTTTCTCATTGAACATTCTGGAACCTGCCATTGTCGCCGCATTATGGGGAATGCTGTTATTAGCCAGCACAGAAATTTTTCAGAAACTGCCAGACCCGGTGTTATCAACAGATTCTTTTTTTCAACGTGTTTTAAGCCGCTGCAAGCTTCTTTTTTTTACTCTCATGGCCTTAATTATCTTTCTGGTTAGTGCACTGCTGACCTGGTTAAGCCTTCGATTGCTGCTAATTTAAATGCCTTTCCAAAAGCAAATTATGCTATTCTTCTAGCTCTTTTAGAATCTGGCAGAGATCTCACTAACTGTAATAAATCGATGGTCAGACTTGGGCTGACGCGGTATTAAATGGATAAATTAAATACACTTAACAAGTACCTGGATAACTTTTCCGAAATAGTTGGTAAAGGGGCTGCCTATTTTTCTGTATTGATGGTGCTTGTTACCTGTTATGTCGTTATTACCCGTTATGTTTTCAATACAGGATCAATAGCCATCCAGGAATCTGTTCTTTATATAAATGCTGTCGTGGTTTTTGGTGCTGTTGGTTTTACTCTCAAGCACAATGGTCATGTCCGTGTCGATGTAATTTATGGGCCGGCTTCTACCCGCTACAAGGCATGGGTCAATTTCCTGGGAACACTTTTTTTATTGATGCCTGTCACTTTTTTCATTCTCATTTACAGTTGGGATTATGTCATGTCGTCATGGGCCATTCGTGAAGATTCTCCTGAAGCCAATGGCTTGCCATACGTCTATCTTCTCAAGAGTTTTATTCTGCTAATGTGCCTCTTGCTAGTGCTACAGGGTTTGGCAGAAATAGTGAGAAACTTTTGTGTGCTTTTTTCTAAAGAAGCCACTGAAACACCTTATGAAGAAGAGGAAAGCAGCGCCCTATGATGGAGCTGATGCCCTTCCTGCTTTTTATATGTATCTGCCTGGTTTTGGTGGCAGGTTACCCGGTCGCTTTTTCACTCGCCGGCACTTCAATTGTTTTTGCGGGAATAGGTGTTTTAACAGGAACCTTTGACACCTCTTTTTTAAGTGCTGTCCCCAACCGTATTTACGGCAGCGTTATTGCAAACACGACCTTATTTGCCGTTCCCATGTTTGTATTTATGGGCGTGATGCTGGAAAAATCAAAAATAGCTGAAGACCTGCTTGGAGGCATGGCTTTGCTATTTGGCCGTATGCGCGGAGGACTCGGACTCTCTGTTATTCTGGTCGGCATGTTATTAGCAGCCAGCACCGGCATTGTTGGTGCTACGGTAGTAACCATGAGTGTGCTGTCCTTACCAACCATGCTAAAGGCGGGTTATAAACCCTCTCTTGCCACAGGAACAATTTGTGCGACAGGAACACTGGGGCAAATTATTCCTCCTTCCATTGCGCTGGTCCTGCTTGGTGATGTTATCTCCAACGCCTACCAGCAGGCACAAATAAATATGGGCGTATTTTCTACTCAAACAGTTTCTGTTGGAGACCTGTTTGCCGGCGCCATTATTCCAGGCCTGTTATTGGTGGTTCTGTATTCCCTGTACATGCTGGGCATAGCCATATTTAAAAGTGACTATGCGCCTCCAGCAAAGCAGGAAGATATCGACAGTATTACGAAAAACAGCAGTATTATGGAGAACGTACTAAAAAGCCTGCTGCCGCCTTTGATATTAATCGTTGCCGTGCTCGGCTCAATTCTTTTTGGTGCTGCTACGCCTACAGAAGCTGCGGGGGTCGGTGGCCTTGGCGCGATATTGCTGGCGCTGGCGAAAGGTCAGCTAAACCTCACTATCTTCAAGGAAGTCTCTATTTCCACCGCTAAAGTCAGTTCGATGGTCTATATGATTCTTATTGGTGCAGCAATTTTTTCTCTGGTCTTCCGTGGTTTTTCCGGTGATATCCTGGTCGAAGAGTTTTTTGAAAGTTTACCGGGCGGTGTCGTAATGGCGGTCTCTCTGGTGATGCTGGTCGTTTTCCTGCTTGGTTTTATTCTCGATTTTATTGAAATAACTTATATGGTGGTACCTATTGTCGGCCCAATTCTTTTGGCCATGGGCCTTGATCCCATATGGCTGGGCATTATGCTGGCTGTGAATTTACAAACCTCATTTCTGACACCGCCTTTCGGGTTTGCGCTTTTTTATTTACGTGGCGCAGCACCTGACAGTATTCTGACAACAGATATCTATAAAGGCGTTATTCCTTTCATCCTGATTCAGGTATTCATGCTGGCTCTTCTGGCTCTCTGGCCAGGGCTCACCACCTGGCTGCCTTCATTGCTCTAAGGCTTATTGATGAACTCAAAAAATGAAAATCTCGATCTAGATCCGAACCCTCACCCCGAAGGTGAACTGGCTGCTCAAACTATCGCTCTGCCCGCTGATACTAACCAGGACGGTGAAATTCCTGGGGGCTGGCTGGCCAGTCAAATGGATATGGCAGCGCATTTAGCCAGTTCTAAAGTTGCCAGAGGTAAAGTTGCTACCGTTGCCATTGATAATATTTCTTTCCTTGCCCCTATCAGCCTGGGATCCGTGGTTGCTTGTTACACCAAAATATTAGGCGTTGGCAGATCATCCATTCGGGTATCGACTGAAGCCTGGATCAGCCATGTTGTAAAAGGCGAGGAATGGAGGAAAGTAGCCGAAGGCGTTTTTACTTTTGTTGCCATTGACAGTAATGGCCGCACAAGAGCCATTCCGAAGGGAAATGGCTAAACTTTTCCTTTCAGTCTGTTTGCAATTTCTTCGTGGCTGTTAGCGCTGCTGCGCTCTTATCCTCATGTAAGCCTCTTCAGAAATATCCTGATAATCTTTAATTTGTGCTTCAAAGGCACGATAGGATGCCAGAATACGCTGACCAACTTCACTACTTTGACCCAGCTCATTGATTATGTCCTGGGAAACTTTGTACAACTCAGCAGTCAGATCATCTGGAAACTGACGTAATTCAACGTTGTGTTCTTCCAGCAAGGTTGCCAAGGCATTACTGTTTTGTAGCCTGATTTCATCTGCCATCATTGCGCTGACTGCGCTTGCAGCAGTACGCATGATAACTTGTAAATCCTGCGGCAATGCTTCAAACATTTCTTTGTTAAACAGGAATTCCTGCAGCGAGCCGGCCTCATGCCAACCCGGGAAATAGTAATATTCGGCAACATCATAAAACCCCAAAGCCAAGTCATTCAATGGCCCAACAAACTCGGTTGCGTCAATTACGCCGGTTTGCAATGAAGTATAGATATCCCCTGCCGCCAGATTTATCGTTACACCGCCTAAACGCTGAATAACCTCTCCTCCCAGTCCTGGAATACGCATTTTCAGACCACGGAAATCTTCAACGCTGTTTATCTCCTTATTAAACCAGCCGCCCATTTGCACACCTGTATTGCCGCCCGGCATAGGCAGGATGTTAAAAGGCGCATAAACTTCTTCCCATAGTTCCTGTCCACCGCCAAAGTTAACCCAGCTTTCCATTTCCTCTGCGTTTAAACCAAAGGGCACGGCGCCAAAGAACTGAGCTTCAGGAACCTTGCCTCGCCAATAATATGAGGCGCTATGTCCCATTTCCGCAGTGCCTGCGCTTACTGCATCAAAAACCTCAAGCGCAGGAACAATTTCACCAGCGCCATAAACCCTGATGCGCATCCTGCCATTCGACATTTCTTCAACCAGATCAGCAAAGGTCTCAGGCGCTTCACCAAGCCCAGGAAAATTTTTAGGCCATGTTGTTACAAGCTTCCACTCATAACTTTGCTGCGCCTGCATCTCTCCATCCGCAACACTTGTTGAGCCTGACTCGCCACCACAGGCAACCAGTATTGCGCTGATTGCCAATATGATCATTGTTAGAAAGCTTGTTTTAATTTGCATTATGTTCTTTGCTCCATCAGGGGTTTTGTTGTTTTTCTTTTTTTTGGCTGAATACTAAGCTAAACAGCTTCAAGTCGGGCATAAGACATTACCAGCCACTTGCCGCCAACTTCATCAAAATTAATCTGCACCCGGGCATTCTTGCCTTTACCTTCATAATTCAACACGACACCTTCCCCGAATTTAGGGTGCTTTACGCGTTGTCCCAGATTTATCGATGCAATTGAATCGCCATTTTCTGACAAGTCATTATTAGCAGGCTGAATAATATCATGGCCCGTAGAAATATCCTTATTTTTAGCATAGTTATGGTAGTAAGAGCTCCGTGTTATCCGGCCCTGCAATCTGACTTCTTCCAGCAGCTCTTGTGGTAATTCCCCGAGAAAGCGGGAGGGGCGTGTTAGGGTCTCTTCGCCATGAAGTCGTCGGGATTCTGCATAACTCAATGTAAGTTTTTGCTCTGCTCTTGTAATACCGACATAGCAAAGCCTACGTTCCTCTTCCAGCCCGGCCTGGGTATCAATAGACATTTTATGGGGAAACAAACCTTCCTCCAGTCCCGTGATAAAAACCATTGGAAACTCCAACCCTTTCGCTGAATGCAGCGTCATTAACTGCACTGCATCTTCACCGGCACCAGCCTGGGTGTCCCCTGCATCCAAAGCAACTTTGTCTATAAAAGCACTTAACACTGCAAGGACCGAGCCTTCCTCATCCTCGTCTAAATCTTCCAGCGTAAACGTCTTTGCTGCGTTAACCAGTTCTTTCAGGTTTTCCTGGCGAATAATCGCTTTTTCACCACCCTCTTTTTCATGATGTTGTATCAGCCCGCTATCCTGAATAGCCTGGTCACACAGCTCATGCAAGTCTTTACCTTCCGCTTTGCTCTCAAGTTCATTGATTAAATTCAGGAAGCCCGCGATACTCAAGGTTGCTCTCGGGGGCAACAAGCCTTCATTCGTTGCTTTAAGCGCTGACTGCCAAAGTGACAGGTTTTCTGTTCTTGCCAAAGCGCGTAAAAATTCCAAGGTCTTATTACCAATACCTCTCACTGGCGTGTTAATAACCCGTTCCATCGCCGCATCATCATCCCGGTTAGCAACCAGTCGTAAATAAGCCATTGCATTTCGTATTTCCAGGCGCTCATAAAATCGAAAGCCTCCATAAATACGGTAGGGCATATTGACCCTTAACAAGGCTTCCTCGAGCTCTCTGGATTGTGCATTGGAACGATATAGAATCGCCGCTTCACTTCTCTTATTGCCTTCATTAACCCATTTTTCAATTTGTCCGCATATAAAGCGCGCCTCGTCCTGTTCATTAAAAGCGGAATAAAGGGAAATCGGCTCTCCTTCAAGATCTTCTGTCCAAAGCTCTTTGCCTAAACGTCCCTGATTATTCGCTATCAAGGTATTGGCAGCTTTGAGGATATTCGCGCTGGAACGGTAATTTTGTTCGAGCCTGACCGTCTCTGTACCACTAAAATCTTTGGCAAATTGTTGGATATTTTCTATCCGGGCTCCGCGCCAACCATAAATTGACTGGTCATCATCCCCCACCGCGGTAACTTCTACCTGGTTCCCAGCTAACACCCTGAGCCAGGCGTACTGAATAGCATTGGTATCCTGAAACTCATCAACCAGAATCTGCTGAAAGCGTTTTTGATAATGCGCCAGCAAAGTCGGCGCTTTTAGCCATAGCTCATGCGAGCGTAATAACAGTTCTCCAAAATCAACCATCCCGCCGCGCTCACAGGCCTGCTCATAGGCAGCATATACCCTGACCATCATTTCAGTATATTCATCGCTATAGGTTTCAATGCTGGCAGCCCGAAGTCCCTCATCTTTTTGCGAATTAATGAACCACTGGCATTGTTTAGCAGGCCATTTACTTTCATCAATTTCCAATGATTTATGCACGCGTTTTATTAAACGAAACTGATCATCAGCATCCAGGATCTGGAATTTTTCTGGTAGCCCGGCTTCTTGCCAGTGCGCTCTTAACAGCCTGTGAGCCAGGCCATGAAAGGTTCCAACCCACATTCCTCCTGCCGGTCTTTCCAACAATTCTTCTATACGCAGGCGCATTTCATTTGCTGCCTTATTAGTAAAAGTTACGGCCAGGATGCTATGGGGAGAAAGCCCTTCAGTGGCAATTATCCAGGCAATCCGATGTACAAGAACACGTGTTTTGCCGCTACCAGCTCCAGCCAGCACCAGCAAATTAGGCGCTTCGGCCGTGACTGCTTCACGCTGCCTGTCATTAAGAGGGTTTAAAATGTGGGAAATATCCATCGTTGTTTATTCTAGCAAAGCTCAGGTCTACTTTGACCTCCCTGTCAAATTATTTAGAGATTAGTTTTGGCAACTCGTAGGCATTTCAATAAAAACTTGTTACTATCAAGTGAAGTTGTATAGGTCAATTATGCAGTATCTGGCTGATACCGCTTAAATGTTGACTTGGCGTGTGCTGTTACAGCTCCACCAGGCCACCATTAACAATAACAGTTAAGCTTATTCGTTAAGCCTTAACATTAAAAATATACCAAGTCTTGGTAATGCTAAGAGAGTAATAGAGAAATATGTCAGAGCAAGTAGAAGGTACCGTTAAGTGGTTCAATGATGAAAAAGGTTTTGGTTTTATTGAGCAGGCTGGCGGCAAAGATGTCTTCGTACACTACAGCGCCATAACCGGCGAAGGTCGTCGTACTTTATATGAAGGACAAAAAGTCACAATGACAGTGACCCAGGGTCAAAAAGGCCCTCAAGCTGAAAACGTACAACCGGCCAGCGCTGACTAAAACGTTTTAAGTTTGACTGCCCTTATTGGGCATTGACTAAATTCAGGCCTTATTTTTTCTAAAGAAATAGTAAGTGCTTTAGTTTTTTTCGGCCGCAAAAAACCATCCTGCTAATTCCCTCTTTTAACCTCCTGTTTCTATTTACCCAAGGAAATATTCTGTATTATTGAGTTGCAACCAAATAGAAGACGATAGAATCCCAATGGAAAAAAGCAACCTGATCAGAAAGATAAATCTGAGCCTTGATAAGCTTCGAAAATCCGAGCAAAAGGTTGCTGAATATATTCTTGCAGATCCTGCCAAAACCATAAACATGCGCATTATTGATTTAGCGAACGGTGCTGATGTCAGCGAACCAACTGTCATCCGTTTTTGCCGTGCTTTAGGTTTTGAAGGTTTTCAAGCTTTTAAACTTGAGCTGGCCCAACATATCGGCAGCAGCGGAAGTTTTAGCCAGTTTCAGGTCAGTCCGGATGATTCAATCGCGGATGTAAATAAAAAAGTTTTCGATGCCACGATAGGTTCACTAATTAATGTAAGGGATGAAATAGATACTCACGCGCTTGAAAATGCGATTGCTGCTTTAAGTAGCGCTGAGCGAGTAGAGTTTTATGGCTTTGGCGCATCCGGCTCTGTTGCTATTGATGCCCAGCATAAATTCTTCCGCTTACAGGTTTCAGCAGCAGCTTACACCGACCCTCATATCCAGCACATGTCTGCTATTTCCTTAAAGGCCACCGATGTTGTTGTCGCCATATCTCAGTCAGGACGCTCCAAGGCTTTAATCCAAAGTGTAAAACTCGCCAAAGAGGCCGGCGCCACCGTTATTGGTCTTGCTCCTGAGAGCACTGACCTATCTGACTTATGTGATTTTCCCATTCACATAAATATGGAAGAAAACCATCTGGAATTTGCTCCCGTTTCTTCGCGTATTGCTCATCTGGTTGTGATAGATGTGCTCGCTATGGGCGTTGCCCAACATCGCAGCGCAGAACTGAAAGAACATTTAAAACAATTGAGTGTCAGCTTGCGCTCTTTGCGTACCAGCAAAAATAAAAAAAGTAAGTAATTTCAACTTACGCAATTTATTCAACGCCCAGCAAATACTGATCAAAAAATTTTCCTACTTTATCTTCGAACGCTTCTGCCAGTTCAGTATCAAAACTTGCATGCCTGACGCCTTCAACCTGCCAAAGCTCCTTTGGTTCGGCTGCAGCCTCTAACAGAAGCTCTCCGCTTTCCGGGGATATGGCAACATCTGAAAGGCTGTGAAGTATTAATATTGGCCGAGGACTAATTTTTCCTATCCATTTTTTCGCATCAATGTCATCAATGTCCCCTTTTATTTCCTGCTCAGCCCAGAAGCGAATTAATGTAGCAAAAGGAAATGGTGGCAGGTCTGTGAAATAACGTACACTGGTGTTTATGGTGTCACGCATTGAGGAAAAAGCGCTGTGGACAACCAGTGCTTTGATGGCGTCATTTTCTGCTGCGTATTGTATGGATAAAGTCCCACCTAGGGAATTACCCAACATGCCGATACTTGTAATGTCTTCCTGTGCTTGTAGAAATTTCACCCAGGCATCAATATCCGGCATTTCCTTTAAACCAAACGCAATTAATTCTCCTTCATTAATGTCGTGGGCTCTAATGGAGGTCAACAACACACCATAACCCCGGTTCGCCAGCATGGCGGCTTCTTCCAAGAGTTCTTCTCTGTCAGATTTAAATCCGTGCTGAAGAATAATGCCAGCACCATTTGTAGAAGGAACATACCAGGCATGTAGCGTATTGCCATCTGAAGATTGAGTTATTACATCCTGATATTGTAAGGAGAAGTCCGCAGGGTTAAGCCTTAAAGGGTCGCGTACCTCTAAAGGAGAATAAACCAGACTTAAGGCCTGATTTCTTGCCACCAAAATTAAAACAGCTACTAACAGAAATAGTACTGCAAGAAAGGCTACGCCAACTTTTTGTAGTCTGTTCATGTCAGAGCTTATTCAACGGTCACAGATTTTGCCAGGTTTCTTGGCTGATCCACATCTGTGCCTTTAATAACAGCAACATGATAAGAAAGTAATTGCAGAGGAATGGTGTAAACAATAGGGCTTAAAAAATCACTGCAGTGCGGAACATTTATTAGTGTGGTTGAGTCATCATTTGAAAAACCGGCATCAACATCAGCAAATACATAAAGTTTACCGCCTCTTGCGCTTACTTCCTGTAAATTAGATTTCAGCTTTTCTAGAAGCTCATCGTTTGGTGCAATGGCAATAACCGGCATTTCATTGTCAACCAAAGCCAGCGGGCCATGTTTAAGCTCCCCTGCCGGGTAAGCTTCAGCGTGAATATAGGAAATTTCTTTTAATTTAAGTGCGCCTTCTTTAGCAACGGGATATTGCACCCCCCTGCCCAAAAAAAGCGCATGATGTTTTTCAGCAAAATCATTGGAAATTCTGGCAATCAAGGCATCCAGATTTAATGCCTCTTCTATAATTTCCGGCAACTGGTGCAACTCATGAACCAGCTCTGCTTCTTCTGCGTCTGGCAACCCTCTGTGCCTTGCAAGCGTTATCGCCAGAATCGATAAAATGCTCAGCTGTGTTGTAAACGCTTTTGTTGAGGCAACACCAATTTCTTTGCCGGCAACTGTCATAATTGACAGGTCTGATTCCCGAACCATTGAGCTGTTAGGCACATTGCAAATCGCCAAGGTACCAACATAATCGGATTCTTTGGCATATCTTAAAGCCGCCAGCGTGTCGGCCGTTTCACCAGATTGAGAAATTGTGACAAAAAGACAATTATCCGGCACCAGAATATTTCTGTAGCGATACTCGCTGGCAATATCCACCGAGCATGGCATTCTGGCAACATTTTCAAACCAGAACTTCGCTATCATGCCAGCATGGTAACTGGTGCCACAGGCAACGATCTGAACACTTCTGGTTTTTTCGAATATTTCCTGTGCCTCTAATCCAAATGCCTGCTCCAGGACATGGGTTTTACTAATTTTTCCTGCCAAAGTATTTTTTATAGCCGCCTTTTGTTCGAAGATTTCCTTTAACATAAAGTGGCGATAATCGCCTTTAGCAGCATCTTCCATATCATCATGCAAGCGAACAATGTTGCGTTTTATTTCTTCACCAGCATTCCAGATCGTAATTTTTTTATTGGTTACCTCGGCGATATCACCTTCCTCAAGATAGATGAATCTGTCCGTCACCTGACCCAAAGCTGATGGGTCTGATGCAATAAAATTTTCACCAATACCGACACCAATAATTAGCGGGCTGCCACTGCGCGCCACCACAATTTTATCCGGCTCTTCTTTACTGATAAGAGCCAGACCATAAGCGCCTTCCAGGCGCTTAATAACATTTTTTACTGCCTGAGTAATACCAAGGTTATTTTCTTTTTGTTCTGCATGAATCAGATGAACAATCGTTTCAGAGTCTGTTTCCGTAACAAATTCATACCCTTTTTCCATGAGCTCTTGTTTTAAAATCAGGTAGTTTTCAATAATGCCATTGTGGACAAGCGCCAGGCTGTCTGAAGAGCAGTGTGGATGAGCGTTGGCTTCTGTTGGCTTGCCATGAGTGGCCCACCTTGTGTGTGCAATACCAAGTGTTCCTTTTGCAGATCCATCCGCGATTGCACTTTCAAGTGCAGCGACCTTGCCAACAGTTTTTATACAGTTAATCTGGTCTTTTTTCTTATCAAGAACAGCTATACCAGCAGAATCGTAGCCTCGATATTCAAGCCTCTTTAAACCTTCGATTAGAATATCTGAAACTTTTCTTTGCCCAATAGCGCCAACTATTCCACACATAAATCACCACACATAAAAGCTGCTTCTATTTTTTGCTTGGCCGCTTCCAGCCATCAATATTGCTCTGTTGTACCCTCGTTAAGGCAAGCTGATCAGCATTAACATCTTTAGTGATGGTTGAGCCAGCACCAATGGTTGCACCATCTGCTATTTTAAGTGGCGCTACCAGAGCTGAATTAGAGCCGATGAAAACATTTTTACCAATTTCAGTTTTGAATTTATTAACACCGTCGTAGTTGCAGGTAATGGTGCCTGCACCTATATTAACGCCTTCACCCAGATCACTATCTCCAATATAGCTAAGATGATTGACCTTGCTTTCCTTGCCAATAAGCGCTTTTTTAGTTTCCACAAAGTTGCCAATTTTCGCATGATCTTTCAATTCTGTCCCCGGCCGTAATCTTGCAAAAGGGCCTACTTTGCAGTCTTTTCCTATTTCAGCATCTTCTATTATTGTGTTAGGAAAAATTTCAGTACCTTCAGCTATCGTACAATTTTTTAAAATACAATTGGCACCTATTTTTACATTTTTCTGAATACTGACTTTTCCTTCCAGAATGACATTAATATCAATTTTTACACCAGCCGAGATTTCAGCATTTCCACGCACATCAAATCTTGAAGCATCAACAATTGCTACTCCGTTAAGCATGAATTCTGAGGCTTTCTGTTTTTGGTAAATTTTTTCCAAATTTGCCAACTGCAGTAAATCATTCAAGCCATATGCTTCATGTTCATCCGTGCAAGTGCTGGTTTTTACCTGACATTCATCTGCCAGGGCTAAACCAACAATGTCTGTTAAATAATATTCATTCTGTGTGTTGTTATTATTAATTTTTGGCAGCCATTGTTTTAATTTCTTAACAGGAAAAACCATAATGCCGGTATTAATTTCTGTTAATAATTTTTCAGTATCATTTGCATCTTTTTCTTCAACTATCGCTTTTATATTGCCAGCAGGGTCTCTTAGTATTCGGCCCAAACCGTTTGGATTTTTAACCTCACTGGTAAGTACCGCCATTGTTTTTTCATTACAAAGATCTAATAGCTTCTGCAGGCTCTCCTTCGTGGTAAGCGGAACATCACCATATAATATTAATACTTTTGCATCTGCATTCAGGAACGGCAAAGCCTGTTCAACAGCATGCGCTGTGCCTTTTTGCTCCTCTTGTAAAACGAAATTAAGGCCCTTGTCTGCAAGGTGAGTCTCGATTTCTTCAGCCCGATGGCCAACGACCAGCGTTATGTTATCTGGTTTTAAACTGCGAGCCGTTGTAATCACATGTTCTACCAGACTTAATCCCGCCAGCTCATGTAAAACCTTGGGAGTTTCAGAACGCATTCTGGTGCCTTTCCCGGCAGCCAGAATGACAACATTTAATTTAGAAGACATGTAGACTGATACTCAAAAGATCTGTTTTCTTAAAGGCGCCAGCATAGCAAACTTTAGCGACGCATTCCCTATTCTTAAAAGACAATGGGTAAAAAACCCATTGCCTGAAGCGATAATATAGAAAGTGAAATTTTGCTAGCCAAGGAGAGATCCTCCTTAACAAAGGGGGCTGTGAAAGCCGCTAGCCACCCAGCTTTTTGCGTAGCTGCTGGATGGTTCGGATCTGAGCGGCCGCTTCAGCAAGTTGAGAGGCAGCTTTAGAATATTCAAATTCTGCATCCTGATTAGCAATTGCTGCCTCTGCTTCCTGACGGGCTTTTTCTGCTGTAGCCTCATCAACATCATCAGCTCGGATGGCAGTGTCTGCGAGAATATTTACTGTACCAGGCTGAACTTCCAGGAAGCCTCCGGACACATAATAAATCTCTTCTTCGCCTCCCGCCAAGATAATGCGAACAGGTCCCGGAATCAGCGCCGTCAGTAAGGGAGCATGCCCAGGATATATTCCCAGGTCACCCAGGCTGCCTGCAGCAACCAAGGACTCGATTTCTCCAGAGAAAATTCTGTCTTCGGCACTAGCAATATCACAATGAAAAGAGGTTGCCATACTTATTCTCTATTTATCCGGGTTTACTCTTTTAAGGCTTTGGCTTTTTCTACAGCTTCTTCAATGCTGCCTACCATATAGAAGGCCTGCTCTGGCAAGTCATCATATTCACCTGCAAGAATGGCTTTAAAACCACTAATCGTATCTTTCAGGCTGACATATTTACCAGGGGATCCCGTGAAAACTTCTGCAACAGTAAATGGTTGTGAGAAGAAACGCTCAACTTTACGAGCACGGCTCACAGCCAATTTATCTTCTTCAGATAACTCGTCCATCCCCAGAATTGCAATAATATCTTTCAGCTCTTTATAACGCTGCAAAATCGACTGAACTCCACGGGCAACTTCATAATGCTCCTGCCCGATTACCAGCGGGTCAAGCTGACGGGAAGTAGAATCAAGCGGATCTACCGCAGGATAAATACCCAATGAAGCAATATCACGAGACAGTACAACGGTTGCATCCAAGTGAGCAAACGTTGTTGCAGGTGACGGATCCGTTAAATCATCCGCAGGAACATAAACTGCCTGAATTGAGGTAATCGAACCGGTCTTGGTTGAAGTAATACGCTCTTGTAGCGCACCCATTTCCTCAGCCAGAGTAGGCTGGTATCCCACCGCTGATGGCATACGTCCCAATAGGGCTGATACTTCTGTTCCCGCCAGGGTATAACGATAAATATTATCGATAAATAACAATACATCACGGCCTTCATCACGGAATTTTTCCGCCATAGTCAGGCCTGTTAAGGCAACTCGCAATCTGTTTCCGGGTGGCTCATTCATCTGGCCGTAAACCATAGACACTTTTGAGTTAGAAAAATTTTCTTTGTCGATAACTTTTGCTTCCTGCATTTCATGATAGAAATCGTTACCTTCACGGGTTCGCTCTCCCACTCCAGCAAATACTGATAAACCCCCTCGCGCTGTTGCAATGTTGTTAATCAGTTCCATCATGTTTACGGTTTTACCTACACCGGCACCGCCAAACAATCCGACCTTACCACCTTTAGCAAATGGACAAACCAGATCAATAACCTTAATACCTGTTTCCAGAAGCTCTTCAGATGCTGCCTGCTCATCATAACTTGGTGCTTTTCGATGAATAGGCATTTTTTCTTTTTCGCCAATCGGGCCGCACTCATCAATCGGATTGCCGAGCACATCCATAATGCGCCCCAGGGTTTCTTCTCCAACCGGGATGCTGACAGGCGCACCGGTATCTTCCACGCCAAGCCCACGACTTAGGCCTTCAGTCGATCCCATTGCAATCGTACGAACAATGCCATCACCCAACTGCTGTTGTACTTCCAGCGTGATTTCTTTATCCGCAACTTTCAGTGCGTCATAGACTTTAGGCACGGAATCCCTTGGAAACTCCACATCGATAACTGCACCAATAATTTGTACGATACGACCGCTGCTCATTTAATTTTCCTCTTACTTGCCAATTCTTTTCAAAAGTTCAGCGCTTTAGTTTGCGCAAATAAATTCTGTCTTACTACTTTTTAACCTTTCTATGAAAGCGTTATGAGCGACACCAAGACAAGGCAAAAGCAGTTTTTTATGAAGGATTTTACAAAGCCAGTAAATGACTGAGTAAAAAACTGCTTTTAACGAAGTATTGGTTAGCGTAATAGCTTTCCTCTTTAAACCGCGGCTGCGCCGCCTACTATCTCTGACAACTCCTGGGTGATCGCTGCCTGTCGGGCTTTGTTATAAATAAGCTGCAGCTCATCAATAAGCTCGCCTGCATTATCTGTTGCGCTTTTCATCGCTATCATCCTTGCTGCCTGTTCACATGCATTGTTTTCCACTACTGCCTGATAAACCTGGGACTCAATATAGCGAGTCAATAAAGCATCCAGTAGCTCTTTTGCATCTGGTTCATATAAATAATCCCAGTGGTGTTTCATCTCTTGATTTTCTGCCGGGTTTAACGGCAGCAGCTGATGGATACTGGGCGACTGTGTCATCGTATTGACAAACTCATTGCCTACCAGAAAAAGCTTGTCAATTTCACCTGCAGCAAAACTATCAAGCATAACCTTAACCGCACCGACCACATCTTCAGCAGAAGGTCTATCACCAATATTACGAACAGCCGCAACAACATTCCCGCCATAGGAATTAAAGAAAGCCGCACCTTTTGAACCAACCGTACAAATATCAACTTCAACACCTTCATCGTGCCAGGCTTTCATGGAGTTAATCATGGCTTTAAATAAATTAATATTGAGGCCGCCGCAAAGACCTCGATCTGTTGACACCAATATATAACCTATTCGCTTAACTTCACGTTCTTCCATATAGGTGTGTTTATATTCAGGGGTTGATGCTGCAATATGACTAACCACATTGCGGATATTGGTAGCGTAAGGTTTACCCAGCTGCATACGGTCCTGCGCTTTGCGCATTTTGCTTGCAGCAACCATTTCCATAGCGCTGGTGATCTTCTGAGTATTTTTAATACTGCCGATCTGGTTACGTATTTCTTTTCCGGCCGCCATTAGCGCTTATCCTAAATATTTACCAGGTTTGTGTTTCAACAAACTTGTCCAGTGCTGATTTGAATGTTGCTTCAATATCATCATTGTAGTCACCAGACTCATTAATGCTGCTCATTAAATCAGCGTGTTCGCTGTTCATATAAGACAGCATCGCTGATTCAAAATCGCCAATTTTATTAATTTCGATTTCTTTCAGATAACCTTCGTTAGCGGCATACAAGACAACACCCATTTCAGCAACCGAAAGCGGTGAATATTGTGACTGCTTCATGAGTTCAGTAACACGCTGACCATGTTCCAACTGTGCACGAGTTGCGTCATCCAGGTCAGAAGCAAACTGGGCGAAGGCTGCCAGTTCACGGTACTGCGCCAAAGCAAGACGTATACCACCCCCCAGCTTTTTAATAATTTTTGTTTGCGCTGCACCACCCACACGAGAAACCGAAATACCGGCATTCATCGCAGGCCGGATACCTGCATTAAATAAAGAGGTTTCCAAGAAGATCTGCCCGTCTGTAATAGAAATTACGTTAGTTGGTACGAAAGCACTCACGTCACCAGCCTGAGTTTCAATAATAGGCAGCGCTGTCAAAGAACCAGTTTGACCCTTGACTTCACCGTTTGTAATTTTTTCCACATATTCTGCATTTACACGTGCAGCTCTTTCCAGCAATCGTGAATGCAGATAGAACACATCACCAGGATAGGCTTCTCGTCCGGGCGGACGACGCAACAACAATGAAATTTGACGATAGGCCCATGCCTGTTTGGTCAAATCATCATAAATGATCAAGGCATCCTGGCCTCTGTCCCGATAATATTCTCCCATGGTGCAGCCAGAATAAGGTGCAATAAACTGCATCGCTGCTGGATCGGAAGCGCCTGCCGCAACAACAATGGTATGCTCCATGGCGCCATGCTCTTCAAGCTTTCTTACAACAGATGCAATAGAGGACTGTTTCTGACCAACTGCCACATAAATACATTTAACGCCCGTGCCTTTCTGGTTAATGATGGCATCAACAGCAACAGCTGTTTTACCAACCTGACGGTCCCCAATAATCAACTCACGTTGACCTCGACCAATTGGCACCATTGAGTCAATAGCTTTCAGTCCTGTTTGAACCGGCTGTGAAACTCCTTGTCGTGCAATTACACCTGGCGCTACTTTTTCTACTGCGTCAGTTTGTTTGGCATTAACAGGACCTTTGCCATCTATCGGGTTGCCTAATGCATCAACCACGCGACCTTCCAGTTCAGGCCCGACTGGCACTTCAAGAATACGTTTGGTGCAACGGCAGGTTTGACCCTCTGCCAGACTTTGGTAATCACCCAATACAACAGCACCAACAGAGTCTCGCTCAAGGTTGAGCGCCATACCATGAAGGCCGCCTTCAAACTCAATCATTTCTCCATACATAACGTCGGCAAGACCATGTATACGGATAATACCGTCAGAGACCGAGACAATAGTGCCTTCGTTCTGCGCTTGTGCAGAAACATCCAGCTTATCAATCCGTTGCTTAATAATTTCACTTATTTCTGAAGGATTCAGTTGTTGCATTCTCTTTTTCCTCTACCCTTATTTCCGGCTACTTGCCTGACTATGAGCCCATTGCTTCTGCAAGTTTATGTAATTTGCCACGCACGGAGTCATCAATTACCAAATCGCCGGCTCGAATAACCATGCCGCCAATTAAATTTTTATCCACCTGACTATGTATTTTTACGTCCCTGTTCAATTTTGCCTTGATCGCCTGAGCTAACTTCTTCTCAGTTTCATCAAGCAGTTCAAACGCCGTACTGATTTCAACATCCACTGTTTTTTCCTGTTCGGCCTTTAAGATATCAAACAGGCCGAAAATTTCCGGCAATAATGGAAGACGCTTGTTTTCAGCAAGAACGGCAATAAAATTTTGCATCGGTCCATTAATTTCATCACCACAAAGGTCAATAATAATCTTTGCCTGCTGGTCTCCCGTCAGAGAAGGAGACGATAACACTTCTGCAACCCGCTCATTGGTGACGATATATGCCAGCTGTGCCAGCATGTCAGACCAGGTCTTCAAGCTGTCTGCAAATGCAGCAACTTCAAATGCTGCTTTAGCATAAGGTCTTGCAAGTGTTGTGAGCTCAGCCATCTTCTCTTGCTACTCCCTTAAAGACTCTCAGCCAATTTTTCTGTTATCTTGGCATGAGCAGCTTCATCAATTGATGCTTCAAGAATTTTTTCAGCACCAGCAATAGCAATACTTGCCACTTGTTTGCGGAGTTGCTCCTTGGCGCGGTTTATTTCCTGTTCAATCTCTGCTTGTGCGCCTGCGATCATGCGTTGGCCTTCTTCTCTTCCCTGGTTCTTGGCTTCCTCAACAATCTGAGTGGCACGCTTGTTAGCCTGGTCAATAATACTGGCAGCCTGAGTTTTTGCCTCTTTCAGCTGTTCAGCCACACGCTCTTGTGCTTGCTCAAGATCTTTACCTGCTTTATCTGCCGCTTCCAGACCATCAGCAATTCTTTTTTGCCTTTCCGCCAATGCAGCAGTCAAAGGCGGCCACACATATTTCATGCAAAACCACACAAAAAATGCAAAGGCGATCATTTGACCTAGCATAGTTGCATTGATATTCACGGTTATACCTCTTGCTTAGCTTACGTTTCTACTTACTTTAGCTTTGCTTTTAGCCGCCAAGCGCAGCAGTAAAAGGGTTAGCAAATGTAAACCACATACCAATTGCCAATCCGATCATGGTAATCGCGTCGATCAAACCAGCAACCAGGAACATTTTACCTTGCAGCATTGGTGCTAATTCAGGTTGGCGTGCTGAACCTTCCAGCATTTTTCCGCCCAGAATACCGAAACCGATTGCCGTGCCCAAAGCGCCCATGCCCAGTACCAACAAAACGCCAAGCACTGTATTAGCTAAGATTAGCTCCATTTTTTTCCTCCAGTTTTAAAGGTCTTGCCTAATGTTAAAAAGTTTTAGTTAATTTTTACTTTACTTATTAGTGATGCTCGCAAGCCTGACTAAGATACACAATAGTGAGCATCATAAAAATAAAGGCTTGCAAGGGTATGACTAATAAATGGAATGCCGCCCAGATAAAATGAGCCGGCAATTGAAAGGCGCCAAACAGCGCGATCAATAAAAATACAAGTTCACCCGCATACAGATTGCCATACAGTCGCAGGCCTAATGACACAGGTTTCGCCAACAGTGTTGGCACTTCAATTAATAAATTAAATGGCAGCATTTTGGGGCCAAAAGGCTGAAAAGCCAGCTCTTTCAAAAACCCCCCTACACCTTTGATCTTAATGCTGTAAAAAATAATAAGCAGGAAAATGGATATGGACATACCCAAGGTAATATTTGGGTCAGTTGTAGGAACAACCCGGAAAGCTATCTCCGGGTCACCACTGACTTTTTGCGCAATCCATGGAAACAGATCAACTGGAATTATATCCATTGTGTTCATCAACAATACCCAGCAGAAAATGGTTAGCGCCAAAGGAGCTATCAATGCACTCTTGCCATGAAAGGTATCTTTTACACTGGTCTCTACAAATTCAAAAACCCATTCAACAAAGTTTTGAAAACCACCCGGCACACCAGATGTTGCATTTTTAGCAGCACTTCGGAATAACAATATAAAAATAAGACCCAGGCCTATAGACCAGCCCAGCATATCAACATGGAAAGACCAGTATCCCATTTCGGCGACAGCTTCCTCACCATGGGCAAAACCCCAATGACCTTCAGCATCTTTTCCGAACGTTAGGAACTGTAAATGGTGCTGTATGTACTCACCCTGAGTCTGGGTGTGCTCAGCAGCTTCATGGGCCATTTCGCCAGCAGATTCAGCCATAATTTCGTGACTTTCCTGTAAATTATCTACTTTTAGCAGCTTTTAGCTGCGTTTTTAAAGATTTTAAACTCTTTTAGTGCTATCTCAAACCTAAAGTCGCTGTTGCAATCAGGCCTGATATCAAAACTAAAATATAACTGATTATCACTGCCAATTCATTCAGAGGTTTGACCCCGGCAAATACGAGCCCAAACATGATAGCCGTAATAATCAACTTACCGCTTTCACCTGCATAAAAAGACTTCACAACCAGCGGCATTTGCCTTGCCCCGCTATAGCGAAAAGCCTTTATGGCAAAATAAGCGTTAGGTAAAGCGCTTACCATTCCACCAAGAAAAACGGAGTATCCTGTAACACTACCCATCAGCACAAAGGCGCTCAGTGCTGCTATGGTGGTGGCAACAAGCTGAGTAACAATGACTTTGTAAATCGGAGGAGCTTTGAGGTTGACTACAGCAGGTGTAGACTCTTCTGTCTTGCTCATCCTAGTGTATATACTTCGGTTTTTTCGAGTTGCGGATTATAAAGATTTTAATGCCGACAGGCAACGTAAAGAAGCTAATTACTTAATATGGTTAAGAATACCGTCCAGCTGATCCAAAGATCCGTATTTTAGTATCACTTTTCCTTTACCTTTTGCCGTATGTTGTATCAGAACCTCAGCGCCAAGCTTTTCTGACAAGCTATCCTGTAACTGTCTGATATCCGGATCAATGCTTTTATGCTCGGTTTTGCTTTCAGGATGCTTTTGTAAACGTCTGACGAGAGCCTCTGTCTGCCTGACAGACATGCCTTTACCAATAACAGTTTTAGCCGCTTTGGTCTGATTTTCACCGCTTAAAGCTAATAATGCCCTGGCATGTCCCATTTCCAGGTCCCCATGCTCCAAGGATATACGCACATCCGGATTCAGACTCATCAGGCGAATTAAATTGGTAACCGTCGTTCTGGATTTGCCCACGGCATCAGCAACTTCTTGCTGAGTCAGCTCAAACTCATCCTGCAAACGCTTGAGTGCTGTCGCTTCTTCAATAGGATTGAGATCTTCGCGCTGTATATTCTCGATTAAAGCCATGGCGATGGCAGTATCATCCGGCACGTCTTTAACAATAACGGGAATCGAATCAAGTCCAGCCATCTGGCTGGCTCGCCAGCGGCGCTCACCGGCAATTATTTCGTATTTGTTGCTACTTATTGGCCGCACAATAATTGGCTGCATCAGTCCTTGAGCTTTAATTGATGCTGCCAGGTCTTCCAGCGCTTCTGGGCGCATATCCAAACGAGGCTGATATTTACCTGCCTGTATCAACTCTATCGGTAATTTCTTTAAATCCTCATGTTGTCCGCTTTCAGCAGAACTGGATATTGAAGATGCGGTATTTTCCTCAGACTGAGGTGCTACCGATTTTGATTGTGTCCCCAATAAGGCATCAAGCCCCCGGCCTAAACCACGTTTTTTCAAAGCCATAAAATTGCTCTATTAATTTTCTAATTTCCGACCAGATTATCTGCCGGGCTTCCTTTCACTGCATACTGCCGGAGAATTTCTCCAGCCAGTGCAATGTATGCCAGCGCCCCTCTGGAGGCTTTATCATATACCATTACCGGCAAGCCATAACTTGGCGCTTCCGCCAGGCGAATATTGCGTGGAATGACTGTCCGGTAAACTTTGTCACCAAAATATTCTTTTAATTGTTCCGATACATCAAGAGTTAGACGGTTTCGGGGATCATACATGGTGCGCAAGATCCCTTCTATTTCCAGATTTGGGTTAAATCTAGCTGCAATTGCCTGAATCGTTTCACTTAATGCTGTTAAGCCTTCCAGCGCATAATACTCACATTGCATGGGAATCATAACACTGTCGGCCGCAACCAGTGCATTAACCGTGAGCATATTTAAAGATGGCGGGCAGTCTATCAGAATAAATTCAAATTGATCTTTGTTTTCTTCCAGTACCTTTTTTAGAATCAGCTCTTTCTCATCTTGCTGCAGTAAAGCTACCTCTGCTGCTGTGAGGTCAGCATTTGCCGGCAAAATTTCATAACCAGCCTCATCCGCAAAGGCAACAACTTCAGAAAATTCTGCCTGAGCTGTTAATAAATCGTAAATGGAACATTCCAGCTCAGTTTTTTCTAGGCCGCTACCCATTGTGGCATTGCCTTGAGGATCAAGATCAATCAACAG
>Ga0181599_1000143_pt1:0-62500 | contig 68388 bp, 49 predicted proteins | sample 041ome_3_FD_148658 | JGI IMG/M metagenome (GOLD analysis project Ga0181599, IMG submission 148658) | Coastal salt marsh microbial communities from the Groves Creek Marsh, Skidaway Island, Georgia - 041405US metaG (spades assembly) | ecosystem: Environmental > Aquatic > Marine >...
TGGCGGCTTTCGCCCGCATCCAAACGGTTTTATAGATTCGGTGGATCTGGTGGCAGGTCTTGCCGCGGCCAACATTAAGACCATCCATGTTGGCGCCTATCCCGAGCCTCATCCAGAAGCCCGCCATGCCAATGCTGATATTGACTGGCTAAAGCGGAAAATTGACGCTGGTGCCACGTCAGCCATCACCCAATTCTTTTTTGATAGCGAGATATTCCTGCGGTTTCGTGACCGCTGTGTGAAGGCGGGCATTAACGTGCCGATTATTCCGGGCATTCTGCCAATCGAAAACTGGGATAATGCCAAACAGTTTTCCCGCCGCTGTGGTGCCAGCATTCCAGCCAGCCTTGACGCTGAGTTTGCCATGGCAAAACGCAATGGCGTCGAGGATATTCTGTCGGTTGTTGTGGCGACTGATATCTGCGCCGATTTGATGGATAACGGCATTGATCAGTTCCATTTCTATACGTTAAACCGGCCTTATCTAACCCGCGATGTTTGTCTTGCGCTTGGGATTGTGCCAGATACGAAACTGGCGCTTGTGGCCTAGCCAGAATACCTCATCGTCGCAAGCCCCGAACAAAAACTGTCAGCGCTCGCCAGCCTTTACACCGGAAAAACCCCTTGCCTTAACGGGCTGCATTGGCCCAAGGTTTCGGCTGTTAATATGCTTGGAGCCGGTTCATGGATTTGCATCCCCCCACATCACCAGAAATTTTTGGCGATACCCCGCCGGGCCGTATTGCCGCAATCATGCAGCGGGTCAAGACCATTGCCGTGGTTGGGGCCAGCGACAATCCGGCGAGGGCCAGCTATGGCGTGACGTTATTTTTGCGTGACCGCGGCTATGATGTGATCCCGGTAAACCCGAAATTGGCTGGTGGCATGATTGATGATTTGCCAGTTGTTGCCACGCTTGCTGCCATCGACCGGCCGGTTGATATGGTTGATGTGTTTCGTGCGAGTGACGCGCTGCCGATGATTGTTGACGAGGCCATTGCGATCAAGGCCAAGGTGTTATGGACGCAGCTTGGCGTTGTGCATGATGAAGCGGCGGGGCGCGCGCATGATGCGGGTCTTGAGGTTGTGGTTGATCGCTGTCCGAAAATCGAGCTTGCCTAACCGCTGCCCGCCCTCAAACTGATATGCCAAAATATGGTTTTTACCATTGAGGGGCTGCGCTTTTCGTTCATTTTGTTCTATAGTTAGAGCCAGATGACAAAGACAGACAATGGATAAAATCATGCGCACTCCGGATAATTGGCACAATCTTCACCATTGGTCAGCACGCATTGATGATGACGGGCTTGCGTGGCTGCAAATCCAGATAGACGGAAAATCGGTTAATGTCCTGACCCATGCGGCGATGGACGAGCTGGCGATACTTGTTGAAGGGTTGGAAGCCGCCGATAATCTAGGCGGGGTTGCGCTGTTATCAGGCAAGCCGGGCGGCTTTGTCTATGGCGCCGATATCCATGAGTTTGAAACATTGAAGACTGCCAAGGATGTTGCCGACCACATGGCGATAGTGCATGGGTTATTTAACCGGATTGCGGCGCTTGATGTGCCAAGCTGTGTTGGTATCGATGGCATTGCTGTTGGGGGCGGATTGGAAATCTCGCTTGCGTTTGATCGTCTGTTTGTTACCGCATCACCAAAAACAAAACTTGGATTTCCCGAGATTAACCTTGGCATTATGCCGGGCTATGGCGGCACTGGCCGCGCCTATCGCCGGGTTGGCACCAAATCAGTGCTGGATATGATGCTTACCGGCCGGCCCGTCGGCAGCAAGGACGCGGTTGCTAGCGGTCTTGCCGATAAAATGGTCGACAGCGCGGATGATCTGGCTGCTGCGATGCGCGCATGGATGCACAGCGCTAGCGGCATTAAGCCCGTGCATAAGCAGCGCGATATTGCAGCTGACGCCGATGCCATTACGGCCGCCCGCGAAACCTATCTGAAACGCGCCCGCGCTGATCACACGCCAGCGCCCTTTGCCATCATCGATCATGTCGAGACCTATGGCCATGATGCCAGTGCCATGTCGGCTGGTGAGATGGGCATCTTTCCTCACTTGATGGTTGGCGCGGCATCTAGAAATCTGCGCCGCGTTTATTATCTGACCGATGCTGTGCGGAAATCGGCACGCGGTGACAGCGGCATTGAGCGGCTTCATGTCGTCGGGGCTGGTGTCATGGGCGGGGATATTGCTGCCGTTGGTGCAATGTCGGGCCTTGAGGTCAGTTTGACCGATATGAATCCGGCGGCGATTGAGGCCGCGATTGCGCGCGCCACAAAATTATTTGAACGGCGGCTGAAATCTCCCGATAAAATTGCCGCTGCAATTGGCCGTTTACGCGCCGATAAAGACGGGCACGGCGTCGCCGATGCTGATCTGATCATTGAAGCAGTTGCCGAAAAACTGGCGGTAAAGCAGGCAGTATTTCAGGCATTGGAAGCCGCCAGTAAACCGGATGCGATCCTTGCCACCAATACATCGGCTATCCCTCTTGAAGATATTGCCACCAGTTTGAAATCGCCTGAGCGTTTGATCGGATTGCATTTCTTTAATCCAGTTCCGGTGTTGCCACTGGTCGAAGTCATCTGGTCAAAATTTTCCAATCAGGACATGGTCAATCGCGGGATGCAATTTGCTGGCAGGATTGGCAAAATGCCAATCCGCTGTAAGTCAGCACCCGGCTTTCTGGTTAATCGTGCCCTGCTTCCTTATATATTCAAGGCGATTGAGGCGGTGGCAGCGGGCCAGTCTGCAGATTTGATTGACGAGTCACTGGTTGATTTTGGGATGCCGATGGGACCGGTTGAACTTGCTGACCAGATTGGTCTTGATGTCTGCCTTGATGTTGGCGTTGTGCTGGGCATCGCCCCGGCGGCCAAGGATCTGCTGACCGAAAAATGCGCCGCCGGAACCATTGGGCGTAAATCAGGCAGCGGGTTTTATGATTGGGATGGCAACCGCCCGATCCGGCCGCGTCAGCCGCACGACGCTGCGAGTATGGCCACAATTGCCAAATCAATGCTGGCACCGATGATTGACGAATGCCAGCAAGCGGTTGATGAGGGTGTGGTAGACTCGGCCGAAAGTGCCGATGCAGGCATGATATTCGGCATTGGCTTTCCCGGTTTTCGGGGTGGCCCGCTAAATTGGGCCAAGTCTTGAATTGAACCAAGTCATTAAGAGGGATCACCGTTAGATTCCTAGCAATTTTGAAGATAGATCATGCTGAATACGCATGATGATTTATGAGATGGATCGAGGATTACGATGACTGACATTTTTATTCTGGCGGCACAGAGATCAGCCATTGGCAGCTATGGCGGCACCTTGAAAGACACCCCGCCTATCGAGCTTGCGGTTCCGGTGGCAAAAGACGCTATTGCCAAATCAGGCGTTCCAGCTGACGCCATTCAGCACGCTGTTTATGGTCATGTTATCCATACCGAACCGCGCGATATGTACTCACCGCGTTGTATTTCCATTGGTGCTGGCGTCAGTGAAACTGCGCCCGCATTTCAGGTCAATCGCTTATGCGGTAGCGGCCTTCAGGCGATTGTTAGCGCCGCCCAACTGATCCAGCTTGGCGATTGTGACACGGCGCTTGCTGGCGGGGTTGAGGTGATGAGCCGCGGTGCCTATATCCTGCCCGCCCAGCGCTGGGGTGCACGGATGGGTGATGCGGGCGTCATTGATATGATGACTGGCGCGCTGCACGACCCGTTCGGGCTGGGCCATATGGGCATTACCGCAGAGAATATCGCCGCCGATTTTAACATTAGCCGCGACGATATGGATGCGTTTGCCGCGCAATCACAAGCCCGGGCCGCCGCCGCCGATGCTGCGGGATATTTCACTGACCAGATCACCCCGCTAGAGCTGACCCAACGGCGCAAAACCATTATCTTTGATCGTGATGAATATATCCGTGGTGACACCACCAATGAGAGCCTTTCCGGATTGCGCCCCGCATTTGCCAAGGACGGGCTGGTAACAGCTGGCAATTCATCAGGGATTAATGACGGCACGGCATCATTGATTCTGGCAAATAAGGACGCGCTAAAAACGCATAAAGCCGCAGCATTGGCACGGATTGTCGCCTATGGATTTGGCGGCGTACCGCCGCGCATCATGGGCATGGGGCCGGTACCGGCAAGCAAAATGGCGCTGCAACGCGCCGGACTGACGATTAATGATCTTGATCTCATCGAAAGCAATGAGGCCTTTGCCGCACAGGCCTGTGCCGTGTCGCGTGAGCTGGGGTTTGATCCGGCGCGCGTCAATCCGAATGGCGGTGCTATTGCACTGGGTCATCCGGTTGGTGCAACCGGCGCAATCATTATGACAAAACTGGTGCATGAGCTGCACCGGATCAATGGCCGTTACGGTATGGCAACCATGTGTATCGGCGGCGGTCAGGGCATTAGCGTCATCATTGACGCCAAGCCCTAATCCCATGGCGGCATCAGTACCAGAAATAGACCAGAGCCGAAAATAACGGAGCCAGTATTATGTATAAAGCGCCCCTCGAAGATTATCAGTTTTTGTTAGAGCGGATCATTGGATTTGATGCGCTGATGCGCGCAATTGGCAATGACGAGGTCAATCAGGAACTGGCCGATGTCGTTCTTGAAGAAGCTGGCAAGCTGGCCGGTGATGTGATTGCCCCCTTGAACCATAGCGGCGATATCATCGGTGCCAAACGGCTGGAAGATGGGCAGGTCGTAACGCCTAACGGGTTTCGTGATGCCTATAGGGCAATGGGGCAAGGCGGCTGGACCGCGATGGAAGCCGCGGCTGATTTTGGGGGGCAAAATCTGCCAATAACGCTGACCACTGCGGTGAATGAGCTATGGCAATCAGCAAATATGGCGTTTGCCCTTTGCCATCTTTTAACCCAAGGGCAAATCTATGCTTTGCAGAAATCGGCCAGCCCCCTGTTACAGCAAACCTATATCCCGCCGATGGTCGAAGGGCGCTGGACCGGCACAATGAATTTGACCGAGCCACAAGCCGGCACCGACCTTGCCGGCATCAAGAGCCGCGCCGTACCGAACGGCGATCATTATCTGATCAGCGGCCAGAAAATCTACATTACCTACGGCGAACATGACATGGCCGAAAACATCGTCCATTTGGTATTGGCGCGCACACCGGATGCGCCTGACGGCATCAAGGGTATTTCGGTCTTTATCGTGCCAAAATTCCTGCCCGATGCAGACGGTCATTTCACCAAGCCGAATGATCTGCGCTGTCTGTCGATTGAAAAAAAGCTGGGCATTAAGGGCTCGCCAACCGCCGTCATGCAGTATGGCGAGGCAGGCGGGGCTGTCGGTTATCTTGTTGGCGCGGAAAATCAGGGTATCGACATCATGTTTGGCATGATGAACCATGCGCGAATAGCGGTCGGGTTGCAGGGGCTTGCGATTTCCGAGCGCGCCTATCAGCAGGCTAGAACCTATGCGCGTGACCGTGTTCAAGGCGTGCCACTAGATGGTAAAAAAGGCGATGCGATTGTGCATCACCCGGATATTCTGCGCCTGCTTGGCGGCATGAAATCTGAAATTGAGGCCATGCGCGCCCTAATGATGGTTGGCGCCGCCGCGATGGATAAAGCACGCTATGCCGATGCCGCTGAAAAGACCGAACTGGACGCCCGAGTTGGCCTGTTAATCCCGGTGATCAAGGGATGGATGACCGAACGTGCCCAGCAAATCACATCAGATGCACTGCAAATTCACGGCGGCATGGGGTTTATCGAGGAAACCGGCGCAGCACAGCATTATCGTGACGCCCGTATTCTGCCAATCTATGAAGGCACGACTGCAATTCAGGCAAATGATCTGGTGTTCCGCAAAACAATCCGCGATAATGGCGCCGCAGTTACCGCGCTGTTTGATGAAATCAACCGCGATATGAGCGCACTTGAACAACATCCGAATACGGCAATTGTCGCAGCGGCAAAAGCTGTTATCGAGGCAAACGATACCGCGCGCAAAACCGTTGCCCAAATTATCGCCAGCGCCAATAACCCACGCCGGCCGGCCGCTGCGGCCAGCAATTATCTGATGCTGCTTGGCACATTATGTGGTGGCTGGTTGATGGCGCGTGCCGGTGCCAGTGCCGCTGATGCGATTGCCGCCGGTGAAACCGGGACGGTTGGCAATGATGATTTTATGGCAATCAAGATCACCACGATGCAAATCTATATCACGCATCACCTGCCAAAACTCTTTGCTCTTGCCCGCACCGTCGGTGATGGTGATGCGCCGGTATTGGCGATGCAGCCGGAATGGCTCTAATCTTTCGCACAGGGTATTAAACCATGGGGTTCTGGGCCGAAGCGATCTGGATTATATCTCGCAGGCTAGGGCTTTTCGGCATCTTTGAAAATGACCTTGGCCCACGCCTCCCACAAACGCGATAGCGCCGCATAATCAGCCTCGCCAAGCCCGTTTGCCTCGGCAATTTCATACGGCGTATGCGATGCCGAAATGGCAAAAAGCGGTACACCAAGCTGTTGCGCGGTTTCCAGTGCAAGGCACGAATCCTTGCGCGCATTCGTCACTGACATACCGCCGTCAAAATCGGCATATTTCATCCGTTCCTGTACGCGGTGAACCAGCGGACGCAGCATACCCTCCTCGCGGTTCAGGATCGAAATGAATGTGTCGCTGGAAACCTCCAGCTTCTTTGACATTGAAAAAGCCTCGATTAGCACCACCATAAGCGCGTGCATCACTGCATTATTAACCACCTTGATGCCCATTCCCGCGCCAATCTTTCCAAGGTCGTAAATGTCTGCCGCAACGGGTTCGAGGACCTGCTTTGCAATGACTTTGGCGGCATCATCTCCGCCCATAAAAAAGGTCATCTCGCCACTTGCCATACTGGCGACACCGCCAGCGATTGCAGCATCGACAAACCCGACATCATGCCGCGCGCACAATGCGGCACAATCAATCGCTGTTTGCGGGGTGACCGTGCTGGTCTCGATAATCAATGGCGGTTTGCGCGCCGCGGCAAGAAGCTGGGTCGTTACCGCCAACGAGATATCAGGGTGCGGCAATGACAGGATGATGACATCCGCCGCCATTGCGACACCGCCAATATCATCATGCGTGATAACGCCATTTGCCGCTGCCCGGTTACGCCGTTCGACATTCTGATCATGGCCATGAACAGGCGCCAATGCGGCAAAGGCGGCGGCGATGGCACCTCCTGCATTGCCAAGGCCAATAATACCTATAACAGGGGCTGGATTTAACCGGTCTATCATATGTCTATCCTCTTCATTTACGCCCCTTGACTTTGGCTTTGCCATATCAGGCTTTTGCCCAAATCAGTCGTCTATAGGGGGCATCAATCACCGCCAATATCATCGCTTAGGCCATCATCGCTCAGGCCAGCCGTTTCGACAACGGCGTGAAACAGGACATTGGCGCCTGCTGCCGCCCAGTCATGGCTAATTTCTTCGGCTTCATTATGCGACAACCCACCAACACAAGGGCACATGATCATCGCGGTTGGCGCAACCTTGCTCATCCAAAAAGCATCATGCCCAGCGCCTGAAACAAGGTCCATATGGCTATAGCCAAGCCGGTCTGCAGCGCCGCGCACCCGGTCAATACAGGCCCGGTCAAACGCCACCGGATCAAACGCACCGGCAAGCTCAATATCAATCCCCAGCCCAAGCGAGGCCGCAATTTCATCTGCACCGGCGCGCAGCTCGGCATTCATTGCCGCAATCACCGCCGGATCGGGGCTACGGAAATCGATGGTAAATATGGCCTTGCCCGGGATGATATTGGTTGAATTCGGGAAAATTTCGCAATGCCCGACCGCACCGACAGCGTGCGGGGCGTTCTTCATCGCAATCTGATGCGCCAACACGGTAATCTGCGCCATGCCAAGGCCGGCATTTACCCGTGATGCCATCGGCGTTGATCCGGTATGCGCCTCTTTTCCGGTCAGGGTAATGCGAATCCAGTTCAGCCCCTGCCCATGGGTAACGACGCCAATATCGATGTTCGAATCCTCTAAAATCGGCCCCTGTTCGATATGAAGCTCAAAAAAAGCAGCAACTGGCCGCCCGCCGACTGGCGCATCACCGACCCAACCAATCCGTTTCAATTCATCACCAAAACTTGCGCCAGCCGCATCGGTGCGCTGATAGGCCCACTCCAGACTATGCACACCGGCAAAAACGCCCGATGCCATCATTGGCGGGGCAAACCGGCAGCCTTCTTCATTCGTCCAGTTAACAATCTCAATTGGATGGCGGGTTTTCAGTCCCGCCTCATTCAGGCTGCGAATAATCTCCAGCGCTGCCAGAACGCCAAGCGGCCCATCATATTTCCCGCCCGTTGGCTGGGTATCAAGGTGGCTGCCAACCATGACCGGCGGCAGACTGTTATCCAAACCATCGCGGCGGGCAAACATATTGCCCATCTGATCAGTTTGAAGCGCCAACCCCTCGGCCTCACACCATGTCTGAAACAGCCGCCGCGCCGCCGCGTCATCATCGGTAAGCGCCTGCCGGTTATTACCGCCTGCGATACCCGGGCCAATCTTTGCCATTTCCATCAGGCTGTTCCATAGCCGGCTTGCGTCAATTCGCAGATTACGGCCGATCATATGCGCATCACTATTCATAATAATGGGTTACCTCCTGCCGGTTTTAAGTCTGTTTGGTCGATCCTTGTCTGGTCTTATTTTGGCGCCTCATTTTTGGCGGCTCATTTTGGGGTGGGCACATGAAAGGTCAATGACGCCCATAGCGATTCCCACATTTCATCGCCCGCATCAGCCCCGCGCAACGGCCGCAAAATCACACTATCAACAAGGTAGTCGCGTCCGGCCAATAGGGCAAAACGCGCGCGGCCTTCCTGATCAGTTTTATATTTTGCTGTCTCCACATGGCGCGGATTATGCCGGGTGAAAACGGTAATCTGGGCATTGGCCAGCGGCTTGCCGCCTGCATAGAGCCGGATTGGCATCATTTCTAAGGGCGGCAATTGATAGGGATTCGCCTCGGCAACAAGCTCGATCGCCAGACCAAGATGGCGGTCATTTCCAGCACCGGCCGTGCCAGCCCCACCAACATTGATCAGGCTTTTTGCAAAACGTTGATAGCGCTCGGTGATCTTATCCAGCGAAAAGCCGAGGCTTTGATGCTGTTCAAACGCCTGATCAAAGCCTTTTTCGCGGGCAAAATCATCAAACTTTGTGGGCGATAAATAGACCATACGGATCGGCGCAGTTTGATGCAAAATAATGCCAAGGCCCGCCGCACCAGAGTTGATTTTTCCGGCCGGACGATCACCATAGCGGCCAGAAATCTCTTGCCGTTCCAGTCGATCATCCGGCTTGTCATTGATAGTCGGCCGCAAAAGCGCAAATGCCTCGATCTGATCCGGAACATAAATTGCCGATGTCCCCAAAAAATCAGTGCCAATTAGCAAATCTGCCGTTAAGGTTTGATTGGATTTGGGCTGGAACGACGATGGCTCAATCCAGAATTCATGGGCCTGTGATGATGCTGATATAGCGATAAGAAACCCGGCAAATGCCAATCCTATTTTAGCTATATTACAGGTTATTTTGACGATCTTTCGCGCCGCCACACTCACCATCATAACAGCAGAAATAATCATACCATCCTCAAAAGACCATAAAGTTGAACAATTCATGTTTCGCAAAGACTTCAGACCATTGATTGCCAATTGTAAAGCCTTATCATGCCATCTTGGCCTGTGCCTTTTCCTGTTGCTAATCAGCCCGTTCAGCATGGCAGCATTGGCCCATGAAATCCGGCCAGCGGTTGCCGATTTATCACTGTCGAACGCGGCCGGCGGCGACGCCGAAACTGGCACATCCAGCCGCCTTCACATCAGCATTGATTTGAATGCCGAGCTGTTTCTTGCCGGCCTTGATGCCAGCCTAGTGCGCGACACTGACGACGCACCACAAGGCGCCGATTATGACGCGCTTCGGCAATTACCCGCCGCTGAATTGGCCGCTGAATTCACCCGGAAATGGCCCGAATTCAAACAGAGTCTGACCGGTCTTGCCGGCACTGCAGCGGACGGTGATTTTCGGCCACTCGATTTTCAGCTTGAAACAATCACCGTTGAGGATAATCCGGCTATCACCCTGCCTAGAAATAGTAGGCTTGCTATATCAGCCATGCTTGACCCCGCCGATAAAAGCGTCCGCTTTGGCTGGGCTGCTAGCCTCGGGCCATTGGTTGTTCGCCAGCAAGATCCGGCGAAAACGCCTGAAACCCTCTATACCGGCTATCTTGAACCGGGGGCGATAACCCCGCCAATTTTAACCAGTGGCACAACGGCTCAACCGGCCCTAACCGTCGCGCTTGATTATATTAAAATTGGTTTTGTTCATATTGTGCCAAAGGGGCTTGATCACATTCTGTTCGTGCTGGGGCTGTTTTTCTATGCCGCACGATGGCGGCCACTGCTGGGGCAGGTCACGCTGTTTACACTGGCACATACGGCAACATTGATGCTGGCAAGCACCGGCTATATTGAGGTGTCGCCGGAAATTATCGAGCCATTAATCGCGGCGTCCATCATTTATATTGCCTTTGAGAATTTGCGCAGCACCCGTTTAGGCGGTGGACGGCTGGCGGTGATTTTCGGATTTGGGCTTCTTCATGGGCTTGGCTTTGCCAGTGTGCTTGGCGATATCGGCCTCGCCAGCAACCAGTTTATGCTGAGCCTAATCAGCTTTAATATCGGTGTTGAGCTGGGCCAGCTTGCTGTTCTTGTGCCTGCCTTTTTGATATTCGGTGTCGCCGCGGGCAACGCGCTGTGGTACCGGCGCCTGATCGCAGTTCCGGCGTCATATGTAATTGGCGGCATCGGCCTTTGGATGCTGGTGACACGCCTAATCGGCAGCTAGAGCTCACAATGGAGCATCAAGCCATAAAATTTTGCGAATGCTGAAAAGCGCATTGCGTCACGGCGCGGAATTGGCAATGATGGGACAGGGACAAAATGTTTCAAAATGGCACTGATAACGTCAAATCATGCCAGACCATACCACGACAAGAGCGAATAAAATCGGCGACAGGCCAGATTGCATTTCGAGGGAGACAAAGATGAAAAAACTTATGACGATTTGCGCTGTCACGGCGGCGATGGCCGCAATGCCGGCAATGGCCGAAACGGTTAAGATCGGCTATATGACCACATTGTCTGGCGGTGCCGGCATTATTGGCAAACAGATGCAGAACGCAGTCAATCTGGCTATGCAGCACAAGGGCGGCAAGCTTGGCGGTATGGATGCCGAAATCATCTATGCCGATGATCAGCGCAAACCCGATATTGCCAAACAGCTGGCGAACCGTTTGCTGAAAAGCGATCGGGTGGATATTGTCGCCGGCGTTATCTGGTCAAACCTGCTGATGGCGATTCACAAGCCGGTAACCCGTGCAGGCAATTTGCTGATCAGCTCGAACGCTGGCCCGTCGCCGATTGCCGGTGATCAATGCCACGAGAATTTCTTTTCCATGTCATGGCAGAATGACCAAACGCCAGAGGCCATGGGCAAACATATGCAGGATGCCGGCATTAAATCGGTCTATCTGATGGCGCCAAACTATCAGGCCGGCAAGGACATGCTGTCCGGCTTCAAGCGCTATTACAAAGGTAATGTGGTTGGCGAAGTATACACCAAGCTGGGCCAGTCTGATTTTCAGGCCGAGCTGTCGGCATTGCGCGCCGCCAAGCCTGAAACAACGATGATTTTCCAGCCGGGCGGGATGGGGATCAATTTTGTCAAACAGTGGAAGCAGGCGGGTATGGATGGGGTTAGCAAACTCTATCAGGTCTTTAGCGTTGACGGGGTATCATTACCGGCGTTGAAAGATTCGGCGCTCGGCATCCTTGGCACACAAACCTGGTCACCCGATCTTGATAATCCGATCAATAAGAAATTTGTTGCCGATTACAAAGCTCAGTTTGGCGGCTATCCGTCTTTCTATGCGGCACAGGCCTATGACACGATCTTGGCGATCGATTATGCAATTGCAAAATCTGGTAGCAAGGACACCGCCAAAATGCGCGCCGCACTGGCAACAGGCGATATCCCAACCACCCGCGGCAATCTGAAAATGAACACAAATCATTTTCCGATCCAGAATATCTATCTGCGTGAAACAGTGAAGGATGCTGACGGCGTTGTCACAACCAAGGTGATTAGCACTGTCTTTAATAATCACGCCGACTCATATGCGGTAAATTGTAAATTCTAAAAAACCAGCCAGCGGCCGTTTCTGTGCTGCTGGCTGGGAACAAACAGTCTGCACAACGGCGCGGCTAGCGCGACTGGTTACGGCCTATGACCCTTACCCTTATTCTTGAACAGACTTTCAACGGTCTGCAAGCCGGCGTTACCTTGTTTCTGGTCGCTGCCGGTTTGACCCTTATTCTGGGGATTATGGATTTCGTCTTTCTGGCGCATGGTGCGCAGGTGATGATTGGCGCCTACGCAGCGGCGGCGATTACCCAAGCCACGGGCAATTTCTTTGTCGGGCTGGGTCTGGCCATTCCCATTACATTTGCTAGCGGCTATCTTCTCGAATTATTAATCATCCGGCATCTTTATCGGCGCGATCATATGGAACAGGTCTTGGCGACCTTTGGTCTGATCCTGTTTTTTAACGAGGCTATTCGTATTGGCTTTGGCCCGGCCGCGATTTATTCAGATTTGCCGCCATCGCTGTCAGGCTTTGTCGAGATTTTACCTGAAACACCCTATCCGGCTTTCCGGCTTGGGGTGATCGGTGTTGGCCTTATCATTGCGCTGGGGATTCATTTATTCGTGTCTAAAACCCGTATTGGGGCGATGGTGCGCGCCGGGGCAAACAATCCGGAAATGACGGCCGCGTTGGGGGTTAATATCAAAATTCTGTTCCGGCTGATCTTTGCAACCGGTGCGTGCCTTGCCGGTGTGGCTGGCATGATGCTGGGGCCGTTGACTGCGGTGCAATCGGGCATGGGTGAGCCTTTGCTGATTCTATCGCTTGTGGTGATCATCATTGGCGGTATTGGTTCGGTTCGCGGCGCCTTTGTTGCGGCGATTATCGTGGGGCTGGTTGATACCCTCGGGCGGGTTTTTCTGCCATCAATTTTGCGGTTATTTGTCGAGCAGGCAACCGCCGACGGTGCCGGGCCCGCATTGGCGTCAATGCTGGTTTATATTCTGATGGCAGTGGTACTGATTTTCCGGCCAACCGGCCTGTTTCCAGCCAAGGGATAGTGACATGACCGGATTATTACAATTTTTTGGTCTGATTCACGCTGGCATCCGCGACAATAAATTGCTGTGGCTGCTCATTGCCGGATTCGCGCTTTTTCCAATCGTCACGCATCTTGTTGATCTGCCGTTCTGGAACGATGTTGTGATGCGGATCATGCTGCTTGGCATGGCGGCCATGGGGCTTAATCTTGTGCTTGGCTATGGCGGCATGGTTTCGTTCGGTCATGCGGCCTTTATTGGTATTGGCGCTTATTGTGTTGGCATTGGTCAGTTTTACGGCCTGATGAATGGCTGGGCGCATATCCTGCTTAGCATCGCGGTTTGCGCCAGCCTGGGGCTGGTGATCGGCTATTTGGCGCTGCGCACAACTGGCATCTACTTTATTATGATCACGCTTGCCTTTGCGCAGATGCTGTTTTTTCTGTTTGTTTCGCTGGAACAATTTGGCGGCGATGACGGCATGAGCATTGACCGCGCCGAATTTCTGCTGATCGATCTTTATGAGCCATTACGGCTATATTTTCTGATCTGGGCGATGTTGGCACTTGTTGCGCTTTTGTTAATGTTTGTCGTGCGATCACGCTTTGGGGTGACCTTGCGCGCCATTAAAAGCAATGAGTCTCGCGTTGAAGCGATGGGGCTTGTGCCACTTCATTTCAAAATTACCGGCTATGTAATTTCGGCCGTAATTTGCGGGCTGGCGGGAACTTTGTTTGCCAGTTGGCAGGAATATGTATCCCCCGACATCATGCATTGGACACGGTCGGGTGAGTTGATGATCATCATCATCCTTGGCGGGCTTGGAACGCTGGCAGGACCGCTGCTTGGCGCGATTGTCTTTTTGCTACTTGAAGAATTTTTACCATTAATGCTTGGGGCACTGGCACCAGCCTATGCCGAGAACTGGATGGTGTTATTTGGCCCGCTGTTAATCATGGTGGTGCTATTTGGACGCGGCGGATTGGTCGGGCTGATCGACCGCAAGATTCTGCCCCGCCTTGGTCGGGGTAAAACAGCGGTGAAATGATGACAAATCCGGTTCTAGAACTTCGCAACCTAACAAAATCATTCGGCGCATTGACCGCGACAAATGACCTGTCATTAACCGTAATGCCGGGGGAAATTCATGCGTTAATTGGCCCGAATGGCGCTGGGAAAACCACCTTGATCCAGCAGATTTACGGCGCATTAAAACCTGACAGCGGTCAGGTGCTATTAAATGGGCGCGATCTAACCGGCCTTTCGGTGCCAGCGCGTATCCGCGCCGGAATTGGCCGATCGTTCCAGATCAGTAATGTCTTGATGGATTTTACCGTTTTGCAAAATGGGATCATTGCCGAGCAGGCGCGCCGTAGCCAAAGTTTTCGATTTTTACAACCGGCTTTCGCGGACCGGCAATTGATTGACGGTGCCATCGCTATCCTTGATCGGGTTGGGCTATCCGGCCGCGCTGATGTGATGGTTAGTGATCTGGCGCATGGTGAACGGCGGATGCTAGAACTGGCGCTGGCAATGGCCGCGGCGCCCAGCCTTTTATTGCTGGATGAACCAATGGCCGGTGCCGGGCCTGACGATGGCCAGCGCATGACCGAAATCATTGATGGGCTTCGCGGCGATGTGGCGATTTTACTGATCGAGCATGATATGGATGCGGTGTTCCGCCTTGCCGACCGCCTGACAGTCTTGGTCGAGGGCAGTGTCATTGCTGTTGGAACCGTCGACGAAATCAGTAATAATCAGGCGGTGAAAGCGGCCTATCTTGGCGATGAGGACTAGGTGATGCTGCATCTTCACAATGTTCAGTCAGGCTATGGGGCGGGGCAGGTTCTATTTGGTGTATCGCTGGCGGTTCCGGCTGGCAAGGTTGTCTCACTGATGGGCCGCAACGGCATGGGCAAAACCACCACCATCCGCACGATCATGGGGCAGTTGCCCTTGATCGCGGGGCGTATTGAACGCTTTGGCGATGACCGGCCAGATCAGCTGCCATTTCAGATTGCGCGCGCTGGTATCGGGCTGGTGCCTGAAGGGCGGCAGATTTTTTCCAATCTGAACGTCGCTGAGAATTTGCAGACCTTTTATTTGCCACCGCGTGATGATACGGCATCGCACTGGCATTATGACCGCGTGCTGGCATTATTTCCGAGGCTTGCCGAACGACGCGATCATGCGGGCAATCATCTGTCAGGTGGTGAACAGCAAATGCTGGCGATTGGACGCGCGCTGATGACCAATCCAAAACTATTGATCCTTGACGAGGCAACCGAGGGGCTAGCCCCGATCATCCGCAATCAGATATGGGATTGTCTTGCCACGCTAAAGGCCGAGGGGCAGTCGATCCTGATTATTGATAAAAATGTCAAAGCCATGGCTAGGCTGGCCGATCACCATTATATTCTGGACAAGGGGCGCGTTGTCTGGGACGGGGATTCAAAAACATTGCTTGGAACCGATGGGCTGACCGCGCGTTATCTTGGAGTTTGAGGAAGAAAACAACCGGTGCGCCGGATAGGATTTAACATGAATGCCTTTATTTGTGATGCTGTTAGAACTCCGATTGGCCGCTTTGGTGGCGCACTCTCATCAATGCGTCCAGATGATATGGCCGCGCATGTGATCGAGGCATTGCTTGCGCGTTACCCAGATTTAAACAAGGGCGCCATTGACGAGGTGGTTTTTGGTGCGGCCAATCAGGCTGGTGAAGATAACCGCAATGTCGCGCGGATGGCGTCGCTGCTGGCAGGGCTGCCGGTTGAGGTGCCTGCAAGCACGATTAACCGCCTTTGTGCATCGGGCATGGATGCTGTTGCCACGGCAGCACGAGGCATTCGGGCAGGTGATTATCATCTGGCCATTGCGGGCGGTGTTGAGAGCATGAGCCGCGCGCCCTTTATCCTGCCAAAATCTGAAACCGCCTTTGCGCGTAAGGCCGAGATTTATGACACAACGATTGGGTGGCGGTTTGTAAATCCGGCAATGAAGGCCGCTTATGGGGTCGATTCAATGCCCGAAACAGCCGATCATGTTGCAGCTGATTATCATATCAGCCGCGCCGATCAGGATGCGTTTGCGCTGCGCTCGCAGCAACGCTGGGCAGCTGCGCACGCCGCCCAGAAATTCGCTGACGAAATCATTCCCGTGCCAGTTCCTCAACGCCGCGGTGATCCGGTTATATTCGATACTGACGAGCATCCCCGCCCCGATACCAAAGCTGAACGGCTTGCCAGCCTTGCCGGGGTAAATGGTGACGGCTCAACGGTAACCGCTGGCAATGCATCGGGCGTCAATGACGGGGCAGCGGCGCTGTTGCTGGCCTCGGCCGAAGGGGCCAAGATGCATGGTTTGCGGCCAATGGCGCGGATCTTGGCAACAGCTGCCGCCGGGGTGGCGCCGCGCGTTATGGGAATTGGGCCGGTGCCTGCCACCAGAAAAGCGCTGGATATGGCCGGTCTTTCGATTGAAGATATGGATGTGATCGAGATCAATGAGGCCTTTGCGGCGCAGGGGCTTGCCTGTCTTCGCCAGCTTGGCATTGATGATGATGCGCCGCACGTAAACCCGAATGGCGGGGCGATCGCGATTGGCCACCCGCTTGGCATGTCTGGTGCACGGCTTGTGCTGACGGCAGCTTATGAGTTAAAGCGGCGCGGCGGACGATATGCGCTTTGTACCATGTGTGTTGGCGTTGGTCAGGGCGTCTCGATGATTATCGAGGCCGTCTAACTGCCCGTCTAACTGCCGGTAAATTCTGCTGGGCGCTTGGCCAGAAACGCGCGCACCCCTTCAGCATAATCATCTGATCTGCCGCACGCCTGCTGCATGACTGCCTCATCATCAAGATGCCCATCAAACGAATTGCTGGCAGCGGCTTGCATCAATTTTTTTGTCCCCGCATAGGCGGCGGTCGGGCCAGATGCAAATTTTGTTACAAGGTCATGCGCTGCCGGCATTAGTTCGGCATCATCATAGCTTTTCCAGATAAGCCCCCATTCAGCCGCTTGCGACCCGGATAGCGCCTCACCGGTTAGCGCCAATCCCATGGCACGCGCCATGCCAAGACGGCGCGGCAAGATCCAGCTACCACCGGCATCAGGCACCAGACCAATTTTCGAAAAGGCCTGAATAAAGCGGGCATTATCTGCCGCCAGAACAACATCACAAGCCAGCGCCAGATTAGCACCTGCCCCTGCCGCAACCCCGTTCACCGCACAGACCACCGGCACCGGTAATCCGGTAATCAGCCGCACCAGCGGATTGAAATAATCATTTAATGTCTGCCCCAGATCAGGCGGCCAATCGCCAGTATCAGGATTGCGATCGCCAAGATCTTGACCCGCACAAAAACCACGCCCCGCACCGGTAATCAATATTGCGCGCGCCGTGCCGACATTTTCCAACGCCGCCCGAAACGCACGATGCATTTCGATATTAAGCGCATTTAACCGGTCGGGTCGGTTTAGGGTAATTTTGACCCAATGATCGCGCTTTTCAACAATGATCGTATCGCTCATATCATCCCTGCCATTTGCTGTTATTTGGTTTCTCTTAAGGGCGCGCGCCATGACCTATTTTTTTTAGATATATTTTGCCAAAATGACGCGAAACAGGTCTTTGTTGCGGCGTGATAATCTTGCATGATCACAAGCGACCTTCGCAAGCATTCTGGCACTGGTTTCGTCAGTTTAGGTGAAGATAATCATTTGCATAGATCGGCATCCACAAACGGCCCTCATGACAATGCGGCGCCATTGCAAACCCAAAAGGAACAGCCATGACGGTAAAATTCTGGCGCGATGATAATGTGTTTTTTGTCGAGCTTGCCAACCCGCCAGTCAATGCGATCAATCTGGCTGTACGCAGTGGGCTGCATAACGCGCTGATGGCGCAAAAGGCCGAAGCCGGGATTGACCGTGTTGTGCTGATGGGAAGCGATAGAATCTTTGCAGCCGGAGGTGATGCACGCGAATTTGATGCCCCGCCGGTGGCACCACATTTGCCGGATATTCTGGCGATGATTGAGGCATCTGAGGTTCCATGGATTGCACTGATAACCGGGGCCGCGCTTGGTGGCGGGTTGGAACTGGCGCTGGCCTGCCGCTATCGGATCGCTGTACCAAAGGCCCAGCTTGGCCTTCCCGAAGTGCTGCTTGGCGTTGTTCCGGGTGCTGGCGGTACCCAGCGCCTGCCACGTCTGATCGGATTTTCTGCCGCGCTGGAAATGATCACCAGCGGCAAGCCCATGACCGCACAAATCGGGCTTGCGGCGGGGCTTATAGACCTTATTGATGATGCGCCAAAAGCCGCCGCAATCGCGATTACCGCCGATGATCTGCGCGCCATAACGCCGGTTGGCAATTTGCCAAACAGCACAAGGGATGACGCCGTATTAGCAAAAATCCATGCTGGCCTTAGCCGCCGCGCCGCTGGCCAGATTGCACCGGTAAAGGCGGCCGAGCTTGTTACCCTCACCAGCCATACATCCTTTCTTGACGGCATGGCCGCCGAACGTGATTGCTTTCTTGCGCTTCGTCAATCCGCACAGGCACGGGCACTTCGGCATCTGTTTTTTGCCGAGCGCGGCGCAAGGGCACCAGCTGACCTTGCCGCGCATCGTTCCACTATTGGCGAGGCCGTTGTCGTTGGCGGCGGCACGATGGGGGCGGGTATTGCCCATGCCCTGATCAGCGCCGGCATCAAAACGGTAACAATTGAGAATAATGACGTCGCCGCCACTGCGGCCATTGCACGCGCTGAAGGCCTGATCGAAGCCGGGATGAAACGGGCCCTAATCACGCCGGCGCGCGCGGCTGAAATGCGTGCCCGCCACAGCGTCTCAACCGATTATGCCAGTGCTGGCAACGCTGATATCGCCATCGAAGCGGTGTTTGAAGATATGGCGGTCAAGCAAGCCGTTTTTCAGCAATTGCAGATGGTCATGCCAGCCACTGCCGTTTTGGCAAGCAATACATCCTATCTTGATATCAATGCGATTGCCGGTGTGCTTGATGATCCATCACGGCTGATCGGGCTGCATTTTTTCGTCCCCGCCCATATCATGAAACTGCTCGAGATCGTAAAGGGTGAGGCCAGTGCGCCGGGTGCTCTTGCTGCTGGATTCGCGCTGGCCAAACAGCTTGGCAAAATTCCGGTTGTGGCGGGGGTTTGTGATGGCTTTATCGGCAACCGGATATTGGCACGATACCGTGAGGCGGCTGATCTTTTGCTGTTGACCGGCGCAACCCCGGCGCAGATTGACCACGCCATGACCGGCTTTGGCTATGCAATGGGCCCCTATGCGGCACAGGATTTATCCGGACTTGATATCGCCTATGCGAACCGCCGCCGCCAAGATGCCAGCCGTGATCCAAACAGGCTTTATGTCAGGATCGCCGATCTGATGGTTGATGCTGGCCGCCTTGGCCGCAAAGCCGGTCTTGGCTGGTACAGATATGATAATGCAGGGCAGGCAAGCCATGATCCGGCGGTAGATAATCTGATCATCGATGAGGCGGCGACGGCAGGCGTAACCCGGCGCCATTATAGCGATGATGACATCACCCACCGGCTGTTGCTGGCAATGATTAACGAGGCGGCGTCTATCCTTGACGAGGCAATCGCAGAAACCGCCACCGATATTGATCTGGTGAGCGTTCTTGGCTATGGCTTTCCGCGATGGCGCGGCGGGCTGATGCATTATGCTAACCAGATTGGCATGAAAAATATTCTCGCCGGATTAGAGGCGCTATCCGGGGAAAACAGCACGATCTGGCAACCGAATAGATTGATCAAAGACGCCGCGGCGGCGGGACGTGATTTCGCGTGATGGAAATTCGTTTGGCACAGAATATAACTAGCACCATAATCATCGGGATTTGTCCCAGCCAGACAGGTTCGCATTGATCTTCTGGCCGTAATGACTTAGCTGAAATAATCTGGCGGCAATAATCTGGCGGCAATAACCTTGTTACATTAGGGCAGATATGGACGGGCTCGATCATCTGTGCAACACCGTGATTGATCTTTGGCATAGGGCAGCCGCAGGATCAAATGATCACAAAAACAGCCTTTGGCAATTTGCGCCGCCACCAGATGATCTGATCCGCCAGACCGTTCTTCGACATCCGGCCGCCGCCGCGACACATCTTGCCGCATGGGATTATGGGCTGGATCCCCGCACTGCCACACTGCACCACGCAATCATCGCCGCGCTTGATCTTGTCCAGTGGCAATTTGCCTATCGCGAAGACGAGCTTGACGAGGGGTTTTTTGATCATTACGGCTTTTTCGAATTGATCGGCCCAACCGGCCATTTCACCTCAAAGCAACTGAATGCCTATATCGGTTATTGGGGACCAGAGCTTTTCTATCCGGCGCATTATCACGAGGCAGAAGAGCTGTATTTTGTGATCAGTGGCGAGGCAACATTTACCGCCGATGGGCGGCCGCCAGTTCGGCTCGGCCCAACCCAGCAGACATATCACGCAAGCTGGCAACCGCACGCAATGACCACCGGCTCAAGCCCAATTTTAACGCTGATCCTTTGGCGCGGGTCCGGCCTTGATGGGGCGCCAATATTATGCCCTTAAAACCGGCCATCACCCCACCGGCCACTAACCATTACGTCGTTAGTTCTTGCGGATGAAAGCTGTCGCCGCTAACCCGGTGCCAGTAAGACGACAGGCGCGGATCATCAACCGGCTTGCCGTCGATCAGCGCATTCACCTCGACGCGTGGATAAATCTGGTCGGCAAGCAGAATTTTACTCGCTGACAAGCGGCGCACTATATGCCGCCGGTTAAGCTGGTTGGTGTGGGTAAGCCCTGCCGCCTCGAGCATTTCCACAACCGCATTCATACTGTTTTTATGGAAATTAAACACCCGCCTTGCACGCGTTTCAACATCAAGCACGCGGTATCGTTTCGGGTCCATCGTGGCAACCCCGCTAGGGCATCTGCCAGACGCACAATCACGCGCCTGAATACAGCCAAGCGCGAACATGAAAGGCCGCGCCATATTGCACCAATCCGCGCCAAGGGCACAATGCCGGACAATATCATAAGCGCTGATAATCTTTGCCGAAGCGGCGATCTTAACGCGGTCACGGATCCCTGCTCCCCGAAGACAATTATCAACAAAGACCAGCGCATCGCGTAGTGGCGATCCAATATGATCGGTAAATTCAACCGGCGCCGCGCCAGTGCCGCCTTCGGCCCCGTCAACCGTGATAAAATCGAGCATAGTACCGCTTTCCACCATCGCTTTGACAATCGCAATGACTTCCCAAGGATGCCCAACGCATAATTTTATGCCAACCGGCTTGCCGCCCGAAAGATCACGCAGATTTGCGGCAAAAGCCAGCAATTCATTTGGTGTTGAAAAAGCACTATGACGCGCCGGCGACACGACATCCTGATAGGCAGGAATTCCGCGTGTCTCGGCAATTTCAGGCGTGACCTTTGGTGCCATTAACATACCGCCATGCCCCGGCTTGGCACCTTGGCTTAGTTTTATTTCAATCATTTTAACCTGATCCAGCACGGCGCGCTCGCGGAACGCCTCGGGATCAAACTGCCCATCAGCGGTCCGGCAGCCAAAATAGCCAGTGCCAATTTGCCAAATCGTATCACCGCCCCCCGCAAGATGATATTTCGACAAAGACCCCTCGCCGGTATTATGTGCAAAGCCGCCTAGCTTGGCCCCAGCCGATAATGACTGAATTGCTGGCGGTGACAATGCACCAAAGCTGGTTCCCGAAATATTTAGCACCGAAGCATCATAGGCCTTATCGCCTTCACCGACCCGGATACGGAAATCTGACGAGTCAATTTCTGCGGGCTGAAGCGAATGATTAAGCCAGTTGAAATCTTCGGCATACATATCTTTGTCGGAACCAAAGGGGCGGGCGGCGGTAATGCTTTTTGCGCGCTGATAAGCCATCGCCCGCTGATTGCGCGAATAAGGCAGCTCGTCTGTATCAGATTCCCAGAAATATTGGCGCAATTCTGGCCGGATTGACTCGAACAAAAACCGGAACCGGCCAATCAGCGGATAATTACCAAGAACCGCACGTTTCTTTTGCGTGTAATCATAAAACCCGACCCCCGCCAGCCCGGCCAGCACCGCGGCAAATCCCCAAAAAGCGGGATAGGCGAGGCTTGCCAGCCCAGCCGCCAATGCGCCTAGCAGCGCATAAAACATCAGCGAATAGCGTCCAAACAAAAATTCCATGACCACCCCCCAAACGACACTTGATGCTAAATTACGACCTAATCAGCAACCGGATGCAAGCCTTTTGATCACAGGCGCGTGTCAATTCAATCAGCAGTTTATGGCTATTTCTCCAAGAAGCCCGATCGGCGCAAGAACGCCAGCATATGCGGGCGCGATTCCTTGCTCAGCATCGCCGACATTTGTTCACTCCAGCTTTGGGATTTCTTGTTGTCTGTGCGGGTTTGGTAATAATGGCGGATCGCATCATCATAATCGGCCAGCTGGCCAAGATCGCTGTCGGTGCCATAGCTGTTTTCACGAAATACGATATCAAGCGGCAGACGAGGTTTGATTTCCGGATTTTGATCGGGCCAGCCGAGGCATAGCCCAAAAACCGCATAGCTATCTTGCGGCAACCCCAAAACCGCTGATACCGCAGCCGGATCATTGCGCAAGGCACCAATATAGCAAATGCCAAGACCGGCCGATTCTGCCGCCACCACAATATTTTGCGCCACCAGTGCGACATCTACCGTTGCGATGATGAATTGTTCGGTAAAGCCGGTATTCGCCTCGGCGCCATGCCAATCACAACAGCGCGAAGCTCGACTAATATCGGCGCAGAACACCAAAAATTCAGCCGCCGATTCGATAAAAGCCTGATTGCCAGCCAATTCTGCTAGGCGCGCCCGCTTGACCCGATCGGTAATACGGATGATCGTCGCCGCCTGCAGAAAATTGGATGATGCGGCAGCCTGACCGGCAAGAATAATCTCGTTCAACAAATCAGGTGCAATCGGCCTGTCTTTGAACTGGCGGATCGACCTATGAGATTTTAACAGCTCGATTGTTGGGTTCATAAGGGCTACCTCTTATTAAATCGGTCAGAGTATCAATCTGTCAGGCTATCAACAAATATGCACCTCTGCTGGACAGCTATTCGTTGCGGGCCCTAATCACATCAATGATTGCATTGGTCACCTGCTCAGATGTTGCCGTGCCGCCGAGATCGGGCGTATGAAAATCAGGATTGGCCGTAATCACCTCGATCGCTTCCATTAACCGTGCAGCGGCATCGCTCTCGCCAATATGCTCAAGCATCATCGACGCGCTCCAGAACGTTCCCACCGGATTGGCGATGCCCTTGCCGGTAATATCAAAGGCCGAACCATGGATCGGCTCGAACATTGAAGGGCTGGTCCGCTCAGGGTTCAGATTGGCCGTTGGCGCAACGCCAATTGATCCCGATAAAGCCGCCGCCAGATCCGACAGCACATCGGCGTGAAGGTTGGTCGCAACAATCGTATCGAGGCTTTCCGGCTTCATCGTCATTCTGACTGTCATCGCATCAACCAGAATTTTATCCCATGTCACGTCAGGGAAATCTGCGGCAACTTCGGCGGCGATTTCATCCCACATAACCATACCGTATCGCTGGGCATTTGATTTCGTCACGACGGTCAATAATTTACGCGGCCGTGACCGCGCCAGCTCGAACGCAAAACGCATGACACGTTCGACACCAACCCGTGTAAAGACGGCCAGATCAGTGGCCATTTCATGCGGCTGGCCACGATGGCTACGGCCGCCCTGACCAGCATATTCCCCTTCGGAATTTTCCCGCACGATAACCCAGTCAAGATCCTTTGCCGTTACACCAGCCAGCGGACTTTTGATCCCCGGAAGAATGCGCGTTGGGCGGACATTGGCATATTGATCAAGCGGCTGGCAGATATTCAACCGCAAACCCCAAAGTGTCAGATGATCAGGAATATCTGGCGCCCCAACCGCACCAAAGAAAATCGCATCAAAATCACGCAGCTCATTCGCCCCATCAGCAGGCATCAGCGCGCCTTCACGCTTGTAACGGTCACTGCCCCAATCAAAGCTGGTCACATCCAGTTTGAACCCGCCATCACGCGCGGCAAGAGCATCAAGAACCTTTAACCCAGCATCAATAACCTCAACGCCAATGCCATCGCCCGGAATAGACGCGATTTTATATGTCTTCATTTATGTCCCCGTAAAATCTGCAAATTAAAATTCTGACAAGCTGCCATGGTTAGATCTATATGGCAGAGACTGGTGAACCGCGGCGATCGCTTCCAACGGTAAATATTAGGCGGATATTGTTAGCATGACACCGCAGCATGATCAGCAAAAAAGCGATGCGCAATCAACGATCACATAACCGGCATCTTCTGAAAATCACGCGGCCTTGTCGAGGCGTTCACGTTGGCTAGCCACGCGGTCGATAGGATGACGCTATAAATTACTCAATCCGGATCCAAAAATAGAAGTTTTTGCATGATATCCCGTAGTTTAGAAATTTTTTTAACTGACTTCATTTTTTTGCTAACCAAAGCAAATTTTTCTATATCTTTGCAATCTTAAATTCATGCATTCAAGACGAGGCAGAAACTATGTCAGCAACTTTTCAAAATCCCGAAACATTGGTGCTTCACGCCGGTAACTATCGCCGTGACAGCGCGACGAACGCAGTTGCAGTACCGATCTATCAAACTACCAGCTATCAGTTTGACAGCACCGAACATGCTGGCAATTTATTTGGTCTTCGCGAGCTTGGAAATATCTATACGCGGATCATGAACCCGACCAATGCAGTGCTGGAAGAACGGGTTGCCGCGCTTGAGGGGGGTATGGTTGCGCTAGCGGTTGCATCCGGATCATCGGCCGTCGCGCTTAGCATTCAAAACCTATGTAGTGCAGGCGATAACATTGTTTCGTCGCCGCATCTTTATGGCGGCACTTGGAACCTTTTTGCCAACACGTTCAAACAGCTTGGCATTGAGGTACGCTTTGCCGATGCGGATAATCCGGAAAGTTTTCGTGAACTAACCGACGAGAAAACCCGCGCTTATTTCGCCGAGACCCTGCCCAATCCAAAGCTGAATGTTTTTCCGATTGCCGAGGTTGCCGAAATTGGCAAGAGCCTTGATATCCCGCTTATTGTTGATAATACCGCCGCGCCAATTACCTGCCGCCCAATCGACCATGGTGCCAGCGTCGTTGTGCACTCGCTGACCAAATATATTGGCGGCCATGGTACCTCAATTGGCGGCATCATTATTGATAGCGGCAATTTCGACTGGACCCGGAATCCGGACCGGCATCCGCTATTCAATACACCAGACCCAAGCTATCACGGCGCGGTTTGGGGCAGCCTTGTTCCCGAAGCATTAGGCGCACCAATCGCCTTTGCTATTCGTGCCCGCGTTGTGATGCTGCGCGACCTTGGAGCAGCAATTTCACCGACCAATTCGTTCCAGTTAATTCAAGGTCTGGAAACACTGCCATTGCGGTTCCGCGTTCATCAGGACAATGCGCAACGCGTTGCCGAACATCTGGTTAAGCATGAGGCGATCCTGTCGGTAATTTACCCAAGCCTGTTTGAAGGCGCACAAAAGGCCAAGGCCGACAAATATCTAAACCGTGGTTACGGGCCGATTGTTGGGATCGAGCTTAAGGGCGGCGAGGCAGCTGGCCGCAAGTTCATTGATAATCTGAAGATGATCTATCATGTTGCCAATATCGGTGATGCGCGCACCCTTGCCATTCATCCGGCATCGACAACCCATTCACAGCTTTCCGCCGACGATCAGTTAAAGACCGGGGTGACACCGGGCTATGTCAGGCTTGCGGTCGGGATTGAGCATTTTGACGACATCATCGCTGATATCGAACAGGCACTTGCCGCCGCTAACAGCTAGCCGGTTTTACCCAGAAAAACAAAATGGGCCGCGGCGATGCTGTGGCCCATTTTTACCGGACAACGCCCCGATTAATTTGTTAAAAACGGCCTGATTTCTTCGGCGATAATCTCGGCGATCACGTCGCAATCATCAATTGTGAAAGTCAGCGGTACACGCATATCAAGGGTTTTTTCCAGCACCCGCAACGTCGTTGGCAAAACCGGGATATCATCAATATAACGCCAGCTATCATAGCGGCTGGTAAAGGCCTTTGGCTCAGCATCACCAAACCATTTCAGCTCAACCCCACGTTTGGCACAGGCCGCAACAAAATCGGGAACCGCGGACGCTGCCACCGCATCAGCACGGAATTGGATTGACGAGCCAACATAAAACTCTTCTTGTTTGCGCGGCGGAATAATCACCCCGTCCATTGCCGATAGATGCCCATGAAGCCGATCATAAAGCTGGTTCCAGCGCGCCAAATTATCTTCAAGCATCGGCAGTTGCGCGCGTAACATCGCCGCACGCAAATGATCCATCCGTCCCGAATAATTAGGCGCATGAAGCCGCACTTTTTGAAATATTTCTTCGGCCGGTATCGCGCCATGACGACCATAGAGCATATAAGAGCCGGACGACACCACCGCAACCGCCGCCAGTTCGGCATCATTAGTGGTCAAAAAACCACCCTCGCCCGAATTCATATGTTTATAGGTCTGGGTTGAAAATGCCGCCACCTTACCGAAATTGCCCGAGCGGATACCGCGCCATTTTGCCCCCATTGTGTGGGCACAATCTTCAATGAGGCTGATATCATGCTTGGCACATACCGCCAGCACCCTGTCCATATCGGGAATATGACCCCGCATATATGATAAGAGCAGATGTTTGGCACCGCTGGCCGCGGCCTTTACATCCAGATCATCACAATCAATATGATAATTCTCATCAATATCGACTAGAACTGGCACAGCGCCAACATTATGAATAGCACCTGGAACCGGGGCCAGAGTATAGGCATTCGCCAGCACTTTATCGCCAGGTTTAACCCCGCAAATTCGCAAGCCAAGCTGAATAGCATAGCCCCCCGAAGTGCAGGCAACGCAATACGCCGCCCCCTGCCATTTCGCATATTCCATTTCCAAGGCAGCGACGTCGCCAACTTCATCGGGCAGCAGATTATACCGGTGCAACCGGCCGGTTTGCATAATTTCGACCGCACGTTTGATGCCGGCTTCGGGGATTCCCTCTTGCTGGGTAAATGGTTTGCGAAACACCGTTTGCGTCATTGGCCTTTACCTCTTTTATCAATGGCGGCGGTTGCTTTAACCCGCCAGCTTTGGGAAATAATCCTCCAGCACACTTTCACGGTTAACATCTGCGGTACAACAATGCAAACCGCCACCAAAGGCATAGGCATCCCGCAAATCAACCTCGATAACATTCATCCCGAGCTTGTCCATCTGCTCAGCCTGATAGACCTCGGATTTTTCGACACAAACTGTTTTCGGATCAAGCACCAGCACATTCATGCTAAGCCAAACCGACGAATAGCATAGCGCCGGCGGGGCATTATGCGCGGGCTGTGCCGCATCAACAATTTCCCACCCATTATCATGAAACATCCGGCGCTGTTCTTCTGGCAGGCGGCGTTGCGGATTGTTCAAAATCAGGCCGGGACGAAGCGGGGTAAATGTCGCGTCGATATGAATTGGGTATGGGTCTCCGGGAAAATTAACCGCATGAACCCGGTGATCAGGAAAATGCCGGCGCAGCCATTCAATGCCTTTTAAATTTGTCGTAAAGCCGTGCTGGACAACAAGGTCCTTGCCAAAGCGCAAAACATCAGCAGCATCAAATAACGGCTCTTCTTCCGTCGTTACAAAGAATTTCTCGGCGGCCCATTGCAGCCGTTTTGCAACACCAATTTTCTCTGACAGATAATCTGGATGGTAATCAGCATCAGTCAGGCGCGGCTTTGGTGCGGCCTCATGGCGGAAATTTGGATCTTCATTCCAATATTTCTGCATCAGCGGGCGGTAACAAAGATATTCAAACCAGCGACAGCGGTATGACATCGTCGCTTCGAGAATTTCGTTCCCAACTGTCAGCAGCACATCGCGTGGCGGCATACAGCCGAACTGGCTTTCAGTATGAAAATCAGGAGTGGTCGCTGGCTGGGAAAAATCAATCGGCGTCGGGCGATCAACCTTGATCCCGCGCGCCGCCAGCATTGCCGCAAAATTATCCAGCAATTCATTGGCGCGGTCGATCGTTTCCTGCGGACGCCGACCCCACTGGCCACGCATGTCGCTATCTTCTGGCACCTTGGCATCGAGGGCTGGCTCTTCTGGCGGGATATGACAATCATCAGCACGTCCGACGATGACATGTTTCAACGGATCCCATTCATTCCAGCTATTCACGATTGTTGACATCATTTTCTCCTCGATGGCGCAACGGCGATCACATAGGTTTAAAAAAAATCACCCGCAAAAAATCACCAGCGTTCATACAACAATTTCCCGCAGTCCAAAACAATATATTACGCGGCTTTGGCACTGGCCTATCCGGCAAAAAAGACTTGCCTCTTTTATCGCAACTGTTGATATAGAGCGAAGGCACGAACGATGGCGTCGTTCCAGCTGCATCGAAAAGGGTGCGGTTGCGCCTTGCATATTAAAGTCCTGAACGCCGGGGCCTTCTTTTGAACACGTCAATGGAGGGTCTAAATGACTTTACGACCAGAAACCTACCGTTTTCATAACGGTGAAAAAGCAACGGCGCAATTTTCCAACAGCGAATATGAATTCCGAATAGCCGGTTTGCGCCGGATTATGGCCGCCGCCAATGTGGATGCTGCCGTTTTTACCTCAATGCACTCGATCGCCTATTATTCCGGCTTTCTTTATTGCGCCTTTGGCCGGCCTTACGGGCTGGTCGTCACAGCCAATGATCATGCCACAATTTCTGCAGGCATTGATGGCGGCCAGCCATGGCGGCGATGCTTTGGCGATAACATCACCTACACCGACTGGAAACGCGATAATTTTTGGCGTGCAGTTGGATCAATGACCGGCCAGAACTGTGCTATCGGCTATGAGGCAGATCATCTCACCCTTGATCAGAATGACAAGCTAAAGACATTTCTATCGCCTTCCAGCATGATCAATCTGTCACATGACGTGATGCAGCAGCGGATGCATAAATCAGCGGCAGAATTGGCACTGATCAAAGCCGCTGCCAAGATTGCCGATATTGGCGGCTATGCTATCCATGATGCGGCAAAAGAAGGCGCACGTGAAATTGACATTGCTATGGCTGGCCGTGATGCCATGGAAATTGCGATTGCCGCAGCCTTTCCCGATGCCGAATATCGCGATACATGGGTCTGGTTTCAATCCGGTCTCAATACCGATGGGGCCCATAATCCGGTTACCGGCCGAGCCTTGCAACCCGGCGACATTCTATCGCTCAACAGCTTTCCAATGATTTCCGGCTACTATACCGCACTTGAACGAACGATGTTTTTAAAAGAGGTAGATGCGGCCAGCCTTCAAATCTGGAACGCCAATATTGCCGCACATGAATATGGCATGAGCCTGCTGCAACCCGGCATGAGCTGCAGCACGGTTACCCAAAAGATCAACGCCTTTCTGCAAGAGCGCGATCTGCTGCAATATCGCAGCTTTGGCTATGGTCATTCATTCGGCATCCTGTCGCATTATTACGGCCGCGAAGCCGGGCTGGAACTGCGCGAAGATGTTGATACTGTGCTGAGACCGGGCATGGTGGTGTCGATGGAACCGATGCTGACCATTCCGCATGGCACGCCGGGTGCTGGCGGGTACCGTGAGCATGATATTCTGATCATCACCGATGATGGCCATGAAAATATCACCCATTACCCCTATGGGCCGGACTTCAACATCGTTGGCTAAGCCAGACGGGCCCCAACAGCATTGGCCCCAACAGAATTGGCCAAATTGACAGATGCCAGGCCTGCATTCCACGGCTTGGCATCACCTTTGCCGTTGCAAGTCGGCCGCCAGTCGTCCTATAAATTTTTTGAGAGATTACCACCGCAAAAAGATTGCTGCTAGCCGCGAGGAATTTGCCATGATGGAAATTGCCGACGAAATCACGATCCCTGCCACCCGTGCCGCGGTCTATGAAGCGTTGAATGATATTGAGATCCTAAAGGCCTGCATTCCGGGTTGCGAATCGCTTGAACGCGAGTCCGACACCAAACTGGTTGCCAAAGTTGTGCTGAAAATCGGGCCCGTTAAGGCCAAATTCAATGGCTTTGTTACGCTTGACCAATCAAAGGCACCGGACGGGTTTAGCCTGTCTGGCGAGGGCGAAGGCGGTCTTGCCGGATTTGCCAAGGGCGGCGCTGATGTGACATTAACCGAAGATGGTGACACGACAATTCTGCATTATACCGCAACCGCCGAAACCGGCGGCAAGATTGCCCAGCTTGGCAGCCGGCTGATCACCAGCACGGCAAAAAAACTGTCCAAGATGTTTTTCGAGAAATTCGAAAAAGCCATGATTGGTGAGGTGGAAATTGACAGCGCAAGCTAGCACCGGATTATCCCGGCCTGCCGCCTAGCTGCGCATATGGGCGCCATTTGGATCATAAGCAGGCGCGCCCAGAATTTCGGCATCATATAGCGTGCCCAGAATCTCTACCTGTAATTTCGTGCCCGCTTTGGCATAAGGCGTTTTGACATATCCCATCGCCATTGAGTGACCGATCCGGTGCGCGTAACCTCCCGATGACACATAGCCAACCGCTTGCCCGTCTTGCAGGATTGCCTCGTCATTTGACACGTCGATATTATCGACATCCAGCAGCATCGTGACAAGCCGTTGATCCGGTCCTTGCTGCAGCGCGTCTCGGGTCGCTGCCTTGCCAACAAAATCTTTATTCCAGTTGATAAAGCCATCCATACCGGCCTCAACCGCGTTAAAATCGGGGCGATATTCCAGCGTCCAGACGCCCCAGCCCTTTTCCAGACGCATCGATAACAGGGCGCGCGCACCATACCAGCGATAGCCAAGATCAGCACCTGCTGTCTCGATAGATTCGGCAAGCCTAAGCAGATATTGCGGATGGCAATATATCTCGAATCCCAATTCACCAGAAAAACTAATCCGGTTCAAAATCACCGGAACGCCACCAACAAAACAGCGTCGCAAATCGCGAAATTTCAGCGCGTCCGCACTGACATCATCGCGGGTTATCCGCGCCAGCAGCTGGCGTGACTTTGGCCCTGATAGCGCGATGCCATGCCAGTCATCCGAGACATTGCGATAGCTGACATCACCGGTAAGATGCGCCTCGAACCAGCGCCGATGCGCCTGCTGCATTGCGCCAGATCCGAATAGCATGAAATGATCTTCACCAAGACACGCCACCGTCAGATCACCATATAGCTTGCCCTTTGGCGTCAGCATCGGGGTCAAAGCCAGCCGGCCCGGCGCCGGCACACATCCTGCCAGCATATGGTCGAGATAGGCCCGCGCACCGGCACCTTTGAATTCATGTTTCGAGAAATTGGCAATTTCGATCCCACCCACGGCTTGCTGCACCGCTTTGATCTCGCGGCCAACATAATCATGCGACCGGTTGCGCTCAAAGCTGGGCGTCTCATAGGCATCATCTGGCCCATCGGCGAACCATAGCGCATGCTCAAGCCCAAATCCCTGCCCCATGCGCGCCCCCTTTGCCACAAGCCGGTCATAAAGCGAAGTGGTTTTTTGCAACCGGCCTTTGGGCAGGGTTTCGTTCGGGAAGGTCATAACAAAACGCCGTTCATAATTTTCGGCAGATTTTTCTGTACCCCAGTCAGGCGTGGCAAATTCGCCAAATCGGGCAACATCCATCGCCCAGACATCAATTGACGGTTCACCATCAATCATCCATTCAGCCATTGTCAGCCCGACGCCGCCACCCTGGCAAAAGCCCGCCATCACACCAACCGCAACCCAGTAATTCTTCATGCCGGGAACTGGCCCGATCATCGGGTTACCATCCGGGCCAAACGTAAAGGGGCCATTGATAATATTTTTGATACCGGCCGCGCCAATGGCCGGGATACGCTCGAACGACATTTCCAGCCGGTCGGCAATGCGGTCAAGATCAGGATTTAATAATTCATGCCCAAAATCCCACGGCGTGCCATCAATTTTCCACGGTGTCGATTGCGGCTCATAAGTCCCAAGAAGCATTCCCTGACGTTCCTGCCGGAAATAGATATTCGCCTCATAATCAATGCCAGCAGGCAGGCGTCCAGCACCGCCCAGTGCCATCCGTTTCACAATTTCATCAATATCCTCGGTAATCAGATAATGATGTTCCATCGGCTGAACCGGCAAATGCAATCCGGCCATATGGCCAACCTCACGCGCCCATAACCCGCCGCAATTGACAATTTGTTCAGCATTGATCTTGCCCTTGGCTGTGGTTACATCCCAGCTGCCGTCGGGGCGCTGGGCAAGGGCAGTAACCGGCGTATGGGTGAAATATTCGGCGCCATGAACGCGCGCCGCTTTGGCGAATGCGTAGGTCGCACCTGATGGATCAAGATCCCCGTCCTGATCATCCCATAAGGCAGCATAATAATGTTTAGGGTCAATTAGCGGGTGCCGTTCGCCGAGTTCCTGCGGGCTGATAAATTCCTGATGAAGCCCCATATAGCGCGCCTTTGAGCGCTCGCGCTTTAGGTAGTCATACCATTCCTTGGTCGATGCAGCATAAAATCCGCCCGTGATATGCAGCCCGACCGAATGGCCAGATGTCGCCTCGATTTCTTTATAAAGATCGATCGTATAGCTTTGTAACCGGCTGATATTTGGATCCGAACTGATCGTATGAATCTGCCCCGCGGCGTGCCAGCTTGATCCAGAGGTAAGCTCGTCGCGCTCGAGAAGCACGACATCCTTCCAGCCAAATTTCGCAAGATGGAACAGGATCGAGCAGCCAACGACCCCGCCGCCAATAACCACCACTTTGGCATGGCTGGGAAGCGGCTTTGTCGTGCCTGTTTCTACGTTGCCGATTTCGGGCATTACGCACCTCCTTGATCAACACGCAAATCCGGCTGGCTAAAACCCTAACTCCTATTTGGTAAAAGCAAAGTAAACATGGCGTCAAGCTTGCAATGTTTAAGTATAAATCTCGCTCGAATAACGGGTTGCCAGAAATGCGTCGAGCCCCTCACTGCCGCCTTCATGGCCATAGCCGCTGAATTTCAGCCCGCCAAACGGCGTTTCCACCGAATGAACATGAAGCGAGTTTACTGCAAGCATACCAGTTTCAATCTCGGTTTTTAAAATGCCAACGGTTTTGGCGCTATTGGTAAAAGCATAGGCCGCAAGACCGAATGGCAGGCTGTTTGCCCGCGCGATCACCTCGTCGATATTTGCAAAAACTGCGGTAGGCGCAATTGGGCCAAACGGCTCTTCGATCATGATGCGCGCGGTGTCGGGAACATCGTTTAACAGGGTTGGCTGATAAAATGACCCCGGGCTTTGAATCCGGCCACCCCCAACCAACAGCTCGGCGCCCTTTTGAAGAGCATCCGCAACAAAACCATCCATGATGTCAATCCGGCGTTCGGCAACAAGCGGCCCCATTGTAACACCCGCGTCAAGGCCATTGCCGGTAGTGACCGCCTCGACATGTTTTCTAAACGCTGCCAGAAATTGATCACGAACTGGCTCTTCGATGAAAAAGCGGGTTGGTGAAATACAAACCTGACCCGCATTGCGGAATTTGCCCATCGCGCAAAGCTGCGCCGCGGCATCAATATCAGCGTCTTTGAACACCATCACCGGCGAATGGCCGCCAAGCTCCATCGTGCAGCGGATCATATTTTTGGCAGCAAGCTGTTGCAGATGAATGCCCACAGGCACGCTGCCGGTAAAGCTGAGTTTACGGGGAATCGTCGAGCCAAGCAGATGTTCTGATACTTGTGCTGGCACGCCAAAAACAATATTCAGCACACCCGCAGGCAAGCCCGCATCCACCAGTGCCGTACCAATTGCGATGGCGGTAGCCGGCGTTTCCTCGCTTGGTTTAATCGTGATCGAACATCCGGCGGCCAGCGCACCAGCAACCTTGCGCATCACATTTGTTGCCGGAAAATTCCATGCCACAAAGGCAAGCGCTGGCCCAACTGGCAATTTGCGCGCCTCATGCTGCATGCCCGGAAATCGTGACGGAATGATCCGCCCATAGACACGCTTGGCCTCTTCTGCGTACCAACGAAGCAGATCAATTGCGACCTGCATTTCAATTTTCGCCTCGGCAAGCGGCTTGCCCATTTCGCGCGTTAGATTGGCAGAATTAACCTCAAACCTGTCCTCAAGCAGACGTGCCGCCTTTTCGAGAATGGCCTGCCGACTATGCGGGGTCATCTTGCGCCACAGGTTGAACCCGTCAAGGCTGCTTTCCAGCGCCCGATCAAGGTCTGCCGGACTGGCATGAGGCACATGGCCGATCTCGGTACCATCAGCCGGGCAAATAACCGGCTCACTTGCGCCGTCACTGCCCAACACCCACTCACCAGCAATTAGCATTTTCAACTCTGGATAGGACATAGGATGATCTCCATTTCTATAGCGCGTGGGCCTGTCGCCGGATTGCAAATTACAGTCATAAGTCTAAACGGTGCTCTTACTCTCATCCAAGCACAATATCGTTTGAACAACCTAACCGACATATTTCGGTTTTCAAATGACTATCATCTGGGCATGGGAGTAAACCGGCTTGGGAGTAAATCGGCTTGGGGATAGGCTGGGGACTGGCGATAGATCGAGGCTTTGCAGCAAAATCATATTTTTCTTACGTTTTAAATTTACATTTGCGCAGTTTTACGAAAATCTAAATTTAATCAATAAGAGAACCCTCATGACTCCCCCAGTAACCGATAGTCAAAACAATCCATCGTTTCTATCATCATTGCAATATGGGCTGATTGCGGCTGCCGCCAGTTTGATGACGATATTGTGCATCTTATGGAACCTTGATGCGCCAACCCGGTTAGGCATTGCGTTTCTGACCGAACAATATATGGGCTTTCAGCTTGGACTGGCGCTAACGATCCTATTTTTGACCCCGTCAAACAGCTTGGTTCGCGACCTGATTGGCGTTCTAGCCGCCGTTGTCTGTTTTGCCGGCCTGACCTATATGGCGTATAATTACGACAATTTGCTGGCCGAACAGGCCTATCGCCCGCCGATCCTGACATTGCTGGGCGGCATCGTTGTTTTGGGCGTTGTTGAAGGCGTGCGCCGGCGCGCCGGCATGGCGCTTTTTGCGATCATTCTGGTTTTTCTGATTTACGCTCTTTTGGCAGATCGAGTGCCCGGCACGCTGGTTGGCCAAGAAATGTCGCCGGTCAAGCTGGTGCAATATCTGGGCTTTGATCCCGGTGCCGTTTTTGCCACTCCTTTGGCGGTTGGCACTGTCATTGTCGTGCTGTTTGTATTCTTCGGACAGTTGCTATTCAGTGCCGGTGGCGGCGAATTCTTTACCGACCTTGCAATGGCTGCAACTGGCCGGACACGCGGTGGCAGCGCAAAAATCTCAATCATCGCTTCAGCCCTATTCGGCTCCATCTCCGGCAGTGCGGTCTCGAATGTTGTGACCACCGGCGTTGTAACAATTCCGCTGATGCGGCGTGGCGGCTACTCAAAAAACGATGCTGGCGCAATCGAGGCAATTGCCTCAACCGGTGGCCAGCTGACACCGCCAATCATGGGAGCGGCAGCATTTTTAATGGCCGAATTCCTTGAAATTTCATATCTGACAGTTGCCGCCGGTGCATTGCTGCCCGCGGTCATTTATTATTTCAGTGTCTTTGTTCAGGTCGATCTAATCGCCGCGCGTGACAATATCAAACCGGTGGAAGATGACACGCCAAATATTGGCGCGGTTTTACGTGAGGGTTGGCATTTTATCCTGCCTATGCTGGTGCTGGTGCTGGCATTATTCTGGCTGCGATATGATCCGGAGATGGCCGCAATACTGGCCTCGGCTGCGGTCATCGCAACTGGGATGCTGCGCGGTTATAAGGGCAAAAAACTGGCCATTTCCGAGATTCGCCAGACATTGATCAGCACTGGCACATCGATGGTTGATCTCATTCTTATCGTTGCCGCCGCAGGCTTTGTTATCGGCGTGTTGAACGCGACAGGCCTCGGCTTTGCTTTGACCTTGTTATTGCTGGAGGTGATTGGGCAGAACCTGTTTGTGATTCTTTTTGCAGCTGCATTTATCTGTGTTCTACTTGGCATGGGTATGCCGACTTCGGGCGTTTATGTGCTTTTGGCAGCACTGGTTGCGCCATCGATTGTCGAGGCTGGTGTGAACCCATTAGCTGCCCATCTCTTCATTCTTTATTTTGGCATGATGTCGATGATTACGCCGCCGGTTGCACTTGCGGCATTCGCCGCTGCTGCCATTACCAAGGCCAACCCGTTTTCTACCGGCATTGCGGCCATGCGGATCGGCTGGGCGGCCTATGTCGTGCCATTTGTTTTTGTTGTGACGCCAAGCCTTCTACTGGATGGTGACAGCCTCGAAATTGCCATGGCTTTGGGCTTTTCATTGGCCGGCATTTTCATGGTTTCGGTTGGCATCGTCGGTTATTTTACGCGGCGATTGCCAATTCTTTTCCGCTTGCTTGCGATCATTTTGGGGCTGTTATGCCTGCCATTTCCGATTATTGGCACGCTGGTGAATATGGCGGCATGTGCCATTGTCGCAGGGCTTGCCTTATTTGCCGCGCTACGGCCAAAAAGTTTCCAGCCTAAAACAGGAAGAACGAGCAATTAATGGGAGGATACAATGCTCAAAACTTTTAAAACAATGCTTGGTGCCACATTTGGCCTGGCCCTTTTTACTGCGCCTGCGATGTCCGAGGTGATTACGATCGGATCAGGATCACAAGGGTCACTCGGCTTTAACACCGGCCAATCAATTGCAAAAATTGTGAACCAAGAACTTGGCATCACCGCCCGAACACAGCCACTAACTGGTTATCTGCCGCTGATCAATAATGGCGAGCTTGATTTTGGTTTTGCCAATGCTGTCGAGGTTGGCTTTGCCAGCACCGGCACTGGCACTTATGCTGGCAAACAAAATTCAAAACTTCGCCTTGTTGGCACAATGTTCCCACTGAAAACTGGCCTGATGGTAGTTGCTGATACTGGCATTGAAACCATTGCCGACCTGAAAGCAAAGGCATCCGGGCTACGCATCGCATCTGAATATAAGGGATCGACGATCATTCCCTATTACATTGAAGGCGGGCTGGCAAACGGCGGCATGGTCTATGATGATTTTGTAAAGGTGCCAGTATCCAATTTCGTGAAAGGTATTTTTGCCCTTGGTGATGGTCTGGTGGATGTTTCACTTGTCAGCCTGAATTCAGGTGCGGGCAAAAAATCCAATGCCCAGCTTCGTGATCGTGGCGGCCTTAAATATGTCTCGCTCGATAATTCGCCCGAGGGTCAAGCAAAGTTAAAGCAATTCATGCCAGCGGCAAAAATCATTTCGATGAAAGCCAACCCGAATATTCCGGGCCTGCAAAAAGACGTCAATATCATGGAAATTCCATGGATGATGATGACGAATACAGATGTCTCCGATGAATTGGTCTATAAAATAACCAAAGCCATTGTTGAACATAATGACAAGCTTGGCGCCAGTTTTGGTGCTTTCAAAAATGCCAAATCCGCCGCAATGGCACCAGCAAATGCGATGCCATATCACCCGGGCGCCCTACGGTATTACAAGGAAGCAGGGATCAAGGTTGGCGATTAACGCTGGCTAATAAAAGAAGGCTCTGGCGGCCTTAACCGATATGGTGAAAGGACCGGCAGTTGCCGGTCTTTTTATTTAGCGCGCAATAGCCGGCAGAAATCTGTTGGTGGGGGAGTAATTCTACTTAGTGACGATATGCGTCAGACCCGCAACCCGTCTGCAGTTGCCTCGACAAATAATGACGCTAGCGTCGTCCGGGGGCGATTAGCCGGAAACAGAAAGGCAAAATCATAATGGATCGTCGGTTTTAGCGGACGGATCACGACATTTCCGCTGCTGTTTGATTTTGCCGTAAACGGGTCGGTAATCGCAATGCCAATGCCATGCTCGACAAATTCATTCACCGCCACCGCAGTTGTTTCAAACTGCGGTTTATACTCGATGCGTGCCTCAGCAAATAATTGGTCGATCCGCATCCTGCCAATCGTTCCCTGCGGCAGCCCAACCATTGTTTCACCAGCAAGATCAGCAATATCTATCCGTTGCATCTTGGCGAGCTTGTGACGTTTATGCAGGACGCAAACACCCGGAAAACTGCCGATATGGACAAGGTGTGCGCTTGGATATGTGAATGGCAAAGCCACCGCACATAGGTCAAACTGCTGGCCCTCAATGCGCCGCTCTAGCTCAACCCTGCTGACCACATCAACATTAACCGAGACACCGCTAGCCGTGGCCTTGAAAATACTTAACGCCTTGGGCATAAGCCCGCGGGCAAGGGTCGCAGAGGTAAGCAATTGCAGATGCCCCTCTGAAACCTGGCGAAGTTCATTAGCCTTGCGGACAAGCCTGTTCAATGCCTCAGCAGCCGAATCCGCCTCGGCCAATAGCAATTTACCCTCGGCCGTAAGCCGTAACCGCCGTTTGCTTCGGTCAAATAGGGTGATGCCGAGCTGGCTCTCCAGCGCGGCGATATGCCGGCTCATCGCCGACTGATCGGCGTTCAATATGCGCGCAGCATCCGTCATACTGCCCGCCCTAGAAACCGCCCGAAATGTCTCGATCCAGCGAAATGGCAGATTTTTCATCACTTACCTATGTAAAAAACGCATAAATAATTTGCTATTTTTCATTTTTTTTCATCATTTGTATAGCCTAAGCTTTGAGCAGGCTTTTGACAGAAACAGGGGGTTGAAATGAGCGCAAATAATCAATTTGAGGTTATACCAACAGGCGCCGCGCTTGGCGCCGACATAGTTGGGTTGGATTTGACGCAAGAAATTGATGGCGACGTTTTTAAAAAAGTGACTGCTGCATGGGATCAGCATCTAGTTCTCCGATTTCGCAATCAAAATTTAACTGAAGACCAATTTGTCCGCTTTTCCCAATATTTTGGCGCTCTTGATAAAGCACCAACGCGTCCAGTTAATGGTGCATACCATCCAACACGGGAAGAAATTGCCGTAATCTCAAATATAGTCAAGGAAGGTGTTGCAATTGGTGGGCTAGGCAATTCTGAACTGGTTTGGCATCAGGATATGACCTATAAGGACCTGCCGCCAAAAGCGAGTATTCTCTATGGCCTGACCACACCTGCAACCGGCGGTGATACTCATTTTTACAATCTGAACCGCGCCTATGAAACCTTGCCAGACGCGCTGCGAGAACGGATTAAGGGATTGTCATGCAAGCATGATGCAACACGCAATTCAGCCGGCCAGCTACGCGCCGGTTTTGACGAAACCTATAGTAACGAGAACAGGCCAGGTGCGGTGCATCCATTGGTTATCAAGCATCACTCAACTGGGAAAGAGTCGCTCTATGTTGGACGGCGGCCAAATGCCTGGATTGTCGGGTTGAATGACCAGGACAGTGATCAGCTATTGGACGAGATTTGGCACCATATCGAAACCGGCTCACACCACTGGGCGCAGCAATGGCAACCAAACGATCTTGTCATATGGGATAACCGTTACACGCTGCATATGCGCGGCGACCTCGACCCGAACCAAGACCGGCTTATGCACCGCACGCAAATCCGAGATGAGCGGGCGCCTGCTGCTGCGTAACGCCAATCATCTAACCGGCAAATGCCGCCATATGGAACCGCTAAGAGGCGGCATTTGTCTGACCATGATTTACCATCATACAGCCTGAAGGCGGGTTATCTTACGGTCCCTTTTCCCAGCTAACCGGCTTTTGACACATGGGCGTACCCAAATTTGGAATTAATAGATCTTCTTCTTGTTTGTGCCGTTGCTTTTGTAACAGCCGCGATAACCGGTATAACAGGTGTTGCAGGTGGCTTGCTGCCCGCAGTTTTCCTAACACCAATCATTGGCATCACGTCGGTATTGCCAGTGCTGGCAATCATGCTGCTGTTTGGCAGTATATCGCGCGCATGGATCAACCGCGCTGATTTTCACCGCGAGGCATTTTTGCGTGTTGCCATTCCGGCGATCCCAATGGTCGTGCTAGGGGGCATCTTCTATGCGCAGCTAGAGGCAAAAATGATTGCGCTAATGCTCGGCAGCGTTGTGTTAATTTCAATCCCGATCCGGCGAATTGCGAAATCATACAAAATCAAGACCTCTCCATCTTTACTGAGTTTTGTTGGTGGCATTTTTGGATTCCTGGCCGGCTCATCAACCGGCCCCGGCTTGTTGCTGGTGCCGTTCATGCTGGGTTATGGGCTATCAAAGGCAAGCTTTGTTGCGACCCTAGCGGTGATTGCTGCGATGACGCATATCGCACGTGCCCTGACATTTGGCAGCATAGGTCTAATCGGACAGGACATCCTGACCCTTGGCATTATTGCGGGCATTGCCACCATCCCGGGCGCAATGCTTGGCCGGCTAATTCTAGAGCGCATCACAAACCGCAACCACGAGATACTGGTGGATCTGATGGCGCTTGGTGGCGGCGGTAACTTTCTATGGATTGCTTTTCAATAAGGCCATCTTCGCTAATTTGGCGCCATATAAATCTACTACAAAAATTAAATGGCAAAGCGATAATGCCCGAGCAAGCACTACAATTGCCTAATCATGGGTTGGTCGCAAGTTATTGCGCGCCGAAGATAACAACAACAACCCGATTAAAAGCGCCGGCGACGCGCATACCAAAAAGCCCAGCTTATAACTTCCCGTCAAGCTCAACACCAATGAATAGAGAAGCGGCAAAACCAGCCCGCCACATTGACCAAATGATAACACGCCACCAGTGACAGCGCCCCGCATTGATACAGGGGCCAGCCTTGCCGCCTCAGCAAGCGTCACCCCATGCCATGAAAAAACCGACGCGCTCACTGCAATAGCCACAAGCGTTACATGCCAATGCATCCAAACCGGACTAAATAAGCTAACCGCTGAAACCGAAAAAAACATCAGAACCGCCAAAAGGCCAAGCATAATTCTCGGGGAAACATACTGACTGCTCAACCAACCCCAGAAAATACGTCCAGGTATGGCTACCACAGTTGCAATTGAAAAAACGGTTCCTGCTTCAACCAACGTGAAGCCAACTTCGGTCAGGTAAACCACAAAATAAGCAATAAAAGTGGTTTGTAGTCCAACGAAGGCAAAGGCACCGAATGCGAGGCCTCTAAGTTCAGATTTTTTAATAACGAAGCCTATCGTTTCAGGAAAATCGGACAAGTGAAATTTCCGCGTCAGGTCTTTATCACTATCAAACTCACTGCGCGCTAATTCCAGAAATACAGAAAAAAGCAAACAACCGACTCCGATTACAATAAGTGCGAACCGCCAACCATAAGTTTCAGTTAACATTGGACCAAGCAATCCGGCTATTAACAGAGCAAACGGAACTGCTGTTTGTTTTGCAGAGAAAACCAGTGGGGCATATTTACCAGGCGCATATCGGCTTAACAGGTGAGAGCTTGCCGGGGTTGAAGACGCTGATGCACCAATAGCTATTGCCGATACAATCATCAATGCGATGGACCCTGGAGCCGCTAGAATCAATCCAATTCCGGTCAGCAAAAGTGACACCTGACTGACACGGAGCGCTCCAAAGCGCACAATAATACTCCCACAACCTGCCTGTACAAAAAGTGAAACCGCGGCGATCATGCTAACATACACACCAACCCATGACGCCTCTACTTGAAGCTCAAGAATAATCGCCGGCGCAAGCACCGATGGTAAAACCTTGCCAAGCGTAACAAAGGTCTGCTGAACAAACATCGAGCCAAGCGCCAGATATAGCCATGTCATTGTGATTGGACCTTTGTTGTCATTGAAGCAGTGACCATTTATTTCCAGTCACCAGACTGTTGCGGATTACTATAGTGGGTCTGTTGAGTTTCATGCCAGCAGAACTGCCGAGCTAAATATCTAAATTAGTATTAAATCATTCCACATCAATATGGAATAGTTTACGCACCGCAACGGCTTGTTGACTGTAACCATAGAAGGCAATCGGTTGCGGGGGCACGCAACCGCCGTTACCTGCACCTTGATTATGCAATCGTTTGATACGGCGATAGCCAAAATAAGTTGGTTGACTTCAAAACTGATGGTGAGGATTTAGACTTAGCTACGTTGATTTGTATTATCGCCTTCGAACCTGCTCTGCGTCATCCCAAGCAGTCAATGCTTGATAGTCTGGAACAAAACCAAGACCTTTTTTTGCATCAGAAGACACAACCTGCTGAGACGTAACAACATCAACTACTGCGGGCGCGTTTTTAATGGCGCGCGAGATAGCTGAGTTCAAATTACTTATATCTTCCACTCGCTCACCATGCGCTCCTAACGCAATGGCCATCGCCGCATAATCTGAGTGGCGCAGGGTTGTACCAATAACGCGTCCACCATAATTAGCTTCCTGATCAAACCGTTCAATATTCCAAGCTGCGTTGTTTGAGATAATAAAGACAACCTTAGCTCCATGACGAACGGCTGTGTCGATTTCCATGGCATTTATGCCATAGGCACCATCACCATTAACAGAAATGACCATTCTCTCGGGATAGGCCAAAGAAGCGGCTATGGCGAAAGGAACCCCCACTCCTAGACAACCAAATGCACCAGCATCCATATAAGTATCAGCTTCCAGCCCAATACGTGCGAAACTTAACAAGTCCCCGCCATCTGCAACCGCGATGTAGTCGTCGGTGGCGGCTTGAGCTATCGCATAAAAAATTGCCATAGGATGGATTTTGCCATCAGGGCCAACATTATCATTCACCCGGGAAGCACCCTTCTGAATTCGCTTCAAATGCTTTTCACGAAGGTCATCTAACCAACGACTGTCACGATTACCTGCATTCATTTTTAGGGCGTCACTCAGCGCGTCAAGGCTTGTTTTCACATCAGCAAGTACCTCAACATCACCACGACGATTGTCGATTAATTCACCAGTCGTGTCAGCGAGACGAAGAAATTTAGCTTCAGGAAAGACTGCTGGTGATCCAAAGCCCATTTGATAGTCAAGCTTTCTGCCAACCGTAATGACAAGATCGGCACCATTCATTGCCGCCGCCCTCATTGCACCAACAAACGCTTTGTTGTTGCGGTCAATTAAGCCGCGGCTCTCTTGTGTGTCCAGATACACAGCATCGATAGTGTCAAGGAAGCGGGTCAACTCATGCCTAGCATTTTTACCACCGCGACCCGTAATTACTAATGGGCGCTTGGATTGACGAACCAGATGAGCGGCTTGTTCAATCAGCTCAGGATCAGGACATAACTTACGCATCGGCTTTGGGATCATCCAATCATTTGGGATTAAACTTTTCTTAACTGAAGTTCGGAGAATGTCAGTGGGAATTTCTATATAGACCGGACCAGGTTCACCAAGATCACCAAATGCACGCGCAATAGCTTCATCAAACTCTCGAATAACTTGTTCAGCGACGCGCGCAGTTCTTGCATAACGGCATATCGGAGCTAATATCTCCGTGTGGGGTATATCTTGAAGTGGACCCATGTTCGCTTGAGGCCTTGAAGTACAGCCTCCGATGAGCAGAACCGGCATGCGAGCCAAAGCAGCATTAGCCATTGCCGTGACACAATTAGTTACGCCAGGACCTGCAGTGACCATCGCAACCCCCAGTTGACCAGTTAATTCTGAATGTGCATGAGCCATATGTACGGCTGCACCCTCGTCACGCACATCAATGATGCGAGTGCCTTGCTTGCCAAGACAGTCCCAAATTGGCTGGATATGACCTCCCTGAAGACCAAATATCCGGTCTATTCCTCTTTGCTTCAACAAGGACGCAATCCATGCAGCGACACTATTTGCGTCTTGATTCAGATCCTGAGACATTTAGCTCTCCATTAGTTTTGGACGCCTTCAGCGAGCATATCACGAAGAATACGGTGCATAATTTTCCCGGTAGTATTTCGAGGCATTTCATCGGAAGTTATAAAAACAATTCGGCGTGGCCTTTTGAAACCAGCAATTTTATTTTTGGTCCACTCAATCAATTCAGCTTCACTTAAACTAGTGCCAGCTTTCAAAACCACCGCCGCGGTAACAACATCGCCCCACTTGGAATCTGGACAACCAACGACCGCCACGTCCTTCACCGCTGGATGAGCACCAACTACAGCTTCGACTTCGGTTGGGTAAACATTCTCACCGCCAGTGATGATCATATTCTTCTTACGGTCTATCAGTTTGATGAACCCGTCAGAATTTCGAACTGCAATGTCACCAACCGTCAAATAATGCCCATGAAACGCTTCAGCTGTTTTTTCGGGCAAATTCCAATAGCCACTGAAATTATAGGGAGAGACGGAATATAACTCCCCAGGCTCGCCGTCTGGCACTTCATTTCCCTGTTCATCAAGAAGCTTTATAGGGCCCGCACCAATAACCTCCCGGCCAACCGTGCCTAATTGATTGAGTTGCTCATCAGGGTGAAGCATTGTCACCCAAGCAGCCTCGGTTGATCCATAGAGTTCAAAAAGACCGGCATTTGGAAAAATATCCATGATTGCTCTTTTCGTTTCGACCCTTGCGGTAGCAGATGAAATCATCAATTTGCTGACAGTTAATAAATTTTTTCTATTTCTAGTTTCAGACGGAACATCAAGTAACATGATGTAATGGGTGGGCGTAAGCGAGGTAAAACTCGTTTTATATTTTTCCATCGCATCCAAACATTCCCCAGCATTGAAACTTCTGGCAGAGAATATTGTAGTTGTGGCGCCAACGCTAAGAAGACTAATAAAAAAGTAAAGTGAATTTGCATGGCACATAGGCATAACCAAAAGCCCTTTGTCACGCTGAGAGAATCCAAGCTCTACACAAGTCATCATAGCAATAAGGGACGCAGACTCGTGATTACGGATTGCGCCCTTTGGGTTTCCTGTAGTGCCAGAGGTGTACATCAAACACCATTTGTCAGATCCTTCCATCTCGTTCAATGACGGCGCAAAAGATGTGGCCTCTATTAGAGCTTCATAGCTTTGCCAACACTCTGGCCCCGACACCCCCATATATAAAGCTAGTTTTAAATGAGGTTGGATATCAGGCTTTACTGTCTCAACTAAATCTATGAAATCGGTTTCAGCAATTATCGCTGCAACTCCACAATCCGAAAAAATATAGCTAATTTCAGGCGCGCTTAACCGGAAATTAACTGGTACAGCTATCAAGCCAGTCTGCGCCACAGCCACATAGATTTCAGCCCACTCGAGGCGGTTATAAGCCAGTATTGCAACCCTGTCGCCCTTGGATAGTCCAGCTTTCAAAAGACCCGCTGCTAGCCGAGTAGACCGATCATACCAACTTTGGAAGGTTAATTCTTTGGTAAGGTCCCGCACGCCTACCGCATGAGGCCTGACGCGGGCCTGAGCGGCGAGCATTTGATCGATGTGCAGCAGTCTGCTCATCTTTTGCCCGCTACTTTTTCATTAGGCAAAACTGTGCCTTCGTAAGTTTCAAACAACCGCTTCGAAGCGCTACTTGCATGATCAAGGGCGAGCCTCTCCGCGGTTGCTGAATTTCCTGCAACAACTGCAGATAATATGGCTTCATGTTGTTGCCATATGTTTTGAGGCGACTCAACGTGCCTCAGCACCTCTCCCATCGCTCGGCGAAGATATTGCCAATGGATACGTGCGCTTGTTGCTAAAAGTGGGTTATCTGCAGCATCATAAATCAAATGGTGGAAAGCCTCATCAAAAGTAATCTGTGCGACGATATTACTTTGGGAAATGGCTGCTCGGCCTTTTGCTAAAATATCCTCACCAAGCTTTTCTATTCGGCTCACTAAAACAGTATCAAAGCTCAGTTTTTGGGCAGCTTGTCGGGCGGCCAGGCCGTCTAGGGCACTTCGGATATCATAATGCTTCTGCATCAATTCAGGGTCAAATGGAGCAACATAGAGGCCGCGTTTATCACTTTTGGTAACCAGCCCGTCTAAGGATAGCATTACCATTGCTTGCTGAACTGGCTGTCGAGAGACTCCCAGTCGTGCTGCAACTTCTTCCTGACGAAGGTGCATGCCGGCTTCAAGACTACCAGACACAATTTCATCCGCGATAGCGTTATAGACCTGCGCAGATAGAGAGGCAGGTCGAGTTAATGGCTTCACATTTGCACTTTCTAAATTCTGAATTCTGAATTCTGAATTCTGAAAATGCCAAAACACAAAGGAGGTGTCAACCACACCTGTCTCTACAGCTGCAAACTAATCATCAAATTTTCCAGTAAAGTTGGCAAAAACAAATACCCCCTGGCCGAAAGCAAGGGGGCGCAAATAACAATGGTTGCGGGGGGACGCAACCGCCATTATTTGTCGCTTAACTTCGCAAAAATTGAGGGGCAATTTGACCGTTCTAATATCGCACAGGCCAACATCTAAAACGCTGGTGCGGGATGATAGATCATAGAACTTTGGTGGTATTCTCGGCGCACCATATCCCTAATCAATTGTTTTAAAACGGCTATTCTGAACAACAATAACCATGCCAATCGGCACCACAAGGGTGATAAGCAAAACCGTGATGAGCAGCATGCCTAATTCGGAATAGTCGGCCGTAGTGACAATCGCATCACTTAGCTTGTCTTTAACCTCTCGTGTGATAACAAAGGCCTCGTTCAGATATTTGGTGGCAAGCGCACTCGCCGAAAGCGCCAGATTGGTAAATGACGCAAAAACAGCAAAAAATGTTGCCTTCATATGGACCGGAGCATTCCGCGCAATCCAGGCTAGAAGGGGTATCATCGAGACCTGCCCGAGCGGGGATTCAACAGCGGTATTGATAATCGCAATAAATTTCGCATCAACAACGCCGCCACTAAAAGTGGCGGTCCATTCATGCAGGCCATAATACATACCAATACTGGGCAGAAAAAGCGCGGCACCGGCAATGGATAAGATAACAACAATGCGGGCAATCGAATTATTCGCCATAAACGGGCGCAACAGGATAATGCCAGCAAGGGTCAGAATTGATGCAATAAGAGAAAGAATGGACAGGAATTGTTCATTGAAAAAAAGCTGGTCAATTTCAAACCATGTCAGTCCCGGCCCCGGGCTTGGCATTGCCCGGAAGGTAAAAATAATGATCGCTGTTCCAACAATCATTAGCCGTTTTTCAGGCGTTAGAAAGCGCACCAGCCGGTTCATTAAAAACAAGATAATACCCACTGATCCGGCAAAGACAATTTCCTGTGCATGGCTGATACCCGATGTACCAACACTTACTGAAAACACCACAAAGACCAGACTGCCAAGCAGAATTGACCAGTTGATCTCGGGCCGTTGATGCGGGCTTGCTGTGGTGTAATATGGTTGTCGTGCTCGGGCATTTCGATAGGCATGTTGCAAGCGTGCTAAACCGACCCCGGCAATCGAAATCACCGGAATGATCAACGCATAAAGATAGATATTAGCATAAAGATCAATCCGGGCAGCGGCATCAAGGCTATCGACATCAGCAAACATAATTACATTGGCAAGTGAAACCAAAACTGTGCCACCAATAATAGCAAACCGGCCAAGTGTCTGCATCGTGGTATGCATGATTTTTAACTGGTCCGGGGCGATACCATTACCATTTTTGTCCTGTTCAGGAACCGCCTCAACCGTCATCGCATCGGCCACAACATCCTGAATAACATAGCCAACCGGCCCCAAAATAACACTGGTTATAAACCATGTTTCAACCGGCATGATGCTGTCCATAAAGCCGGTATGACCAATCAGCCCGTACATGATCAAAAGGCTAGCCGCAATTACCGCCGCGCCAAGCCCGACCAAATAGGCTTTATAGTTCCAAATCAAATCGACCAGATGTCCAAGCGGCATTTTTAACGCCCACGGCAAGCCCGCCCAAAAGCCAAGGCTGGCCAGAAATGCAGCAGACAGATTCAAATAATCCTTGATAAAAAAAGTGCCCACAATCGCAGTCAGGCCAGAAACCCCAGCGGCGAGATAAACCATAAGAGGTGGAAGATAGCTCCAGCGCAGCTGCTGTGGAAGTTCGCAAAGACCCTGAATAGCCGAATGAAGAGCATTGTTCATAAAACTAGTATTCTGCATTCCGAAAATTTTTCAAGTTGCAATGAAGTTCTGCCAATCCACTAGCCGCAATGGTGCGATTAAACTGCGTCCATCACACAGGCCGGGAACAACTCTTCAGGCGCAACAAGGCGGGCAGCCAAATATTGTTCCATTGAGTATCTGCAAGCAGTCTCGAGTTCTTTTTGGTTTTGCGCGTAGCCATAGGGCCAATAATCTGGGCCCATTGCAGACATAGTTTTCTCCATCGCTTCGTTCAGCCAAGGCAGGGATAGCCTATTGGCAGATCCCAGCCAGACCTCACGCAGGTCTTGCATCGCAATGTTGCGCGCCTCGGTGAATGCGCCCAATAACGCAACCGGAAGATCAGGGTTCTTATCAACCAGTGACTTGCGTACAGCAATGAGGTGCATGATTGGGAAAAAACCTGTTTTTTTATGATATGCCCGTTCAGCTGAACCAAAATCTTTGACGATACGCACAATCTCAGGATTGCCATCGAGGAACGCGCTCGGAGGGTTGGGGGCAAACAACGCATCTATATCGCCACGCAGCAAGAGGTCCTGCAGGGTTTCACCATCCCTAATCGCCTCGACGACCATACCTTCGGGCAGATCAAGTGATAATCGCTCATGTCGCACACCGGTATCTAGCGCACCTGTGCGCCAATGGATGCCAGCCGGACTAACCCCATATTCATCAGACAGCAGACCACGCATCCATAACGCAGCAGTCATTTGATACTCTGGCACACCGATGCGTTTCCCGGCCAAATCTGCAAGTGTTTCAACACTACTTCCAGCACGCGCATAAAATCCGTTATGACGGAACGATCGGCTAACAAAGGCCGGTATTGCGGTGTAAGCACTCTCGCCGCGTGATACTTGCAAAATATAGCTTGAGATAGAAAGCTCCGTGATGTCAAAACGCGCCTCTTGGACAGCGATCGGAAAGAGCTTGCCGGTCGGCAGAATGTGACTTTCAAATTCCACGCCGGGAATAGAAACCCGCCCGTTGTGCAGCGGCATACATCTGTCATGATCCCAGGTTGCAAGTGTCAGCCGCATATGTTTATCCCCCATCTTGTTACAGCAGATTTAATGATCTTGTATTCGTTAGCAATACCTAATGGTACGCTAACCGGATTCGTGCGACTGCACAGTTCCCAAAATTGGACTTACACCAATTCTTTTAGCATTATTGGCAGACCTTTTAAGTAAATTGTAAATATAGACACCAGCCAAATGAAGGATAGTAAAGGTGGCAGAAAAGGAACCGAGAAAAATATCCGATCTCATTCGTGAACGATTTGCCGAGCCGAGTGACATTGGCAAAGACCGTTTGTCAAGTGGAACACATGCAACGCAGCTTGCGCATCGTTCTCACCGTCGTTTCAAAAATACCCCGGTTGCCGAGGATACCTTACAGCTTTTATATGCTTGCGCCCTATCAGCGCCTAGCAAATCTGACCTGCAGCAAACGGCGATCATCCACCTAGATGAACCCGTCGCAAGGGACTTTATCCAACGCAGCATTCCGACAATGCCGTGGATTTCCTCGGCGCCAGTATTTCTATTGTTTTGTGGGGACAGTCGGCGTATTCGGGATGTCTGTGAACTTCACAATACCGGCTTTGCACATGATCCACTGGATGCGCTTGTTAATGCGGTAGCGGATAGTGCGATTGTCTTGCAGAACTTTATCATTGCGGCTGAAGCGGAAGGACTGGGCTGCTGTCCGATAAGTGCAGTTCGCGAGATCACTGAAAGCCTTGCAGACTTCTGCGCCCTTCCCGATGGCGTCTTTCCTCTTGCCGGATTATGCCTTGGCTACGCTGAAGATGATCCCGCCATCAGCGTCCGCTTGCCGGCGAGGGTCATTGTGCACAAAAATAGATATGACGCATCGTCTTTGGCTGATGAGATCGCTAAATATGACCGGCGACGCCAGCAAAAAAACCCATATAGAAATCAGCGACAGGCAGATAAATACGGGCTTTCAGAAGACTATGGCTGGTCACGCGACAAGGCGCGCCAAACTTCGACTACGGACCGCGTTTCCTTTAGCAATCATGTGCGAAAACATGGCTTCAAACTCTAGCTGTTACGAATCTGAAAAACACCGCTTTCAGTCGTTCTAGGCATATTAGCGACGCACGCTAACAAATGTTTTAAAGCCAAGAACGAACGGGCAAATAAGACGGCGACCTTGGCGCATTTGCCGTTCATCAGAAACAGGTTGCATAGTCCGGATCAAACGCTTTTATTACTTAGGATCGAATAATCAGATAATCGGAAATTCGCCAACGATCATTCATCAAACAACAGGAATATCAAAAAAACCTTGTACCACTATCTTAGAACAAACCGCCCCCTAATAATGGGACAAAACGGCGCTGTTGCGACCAACCATCCACAAGCAACAGCCATCGGCATTGACATATTGCGTTCAGGTGGCAACGCATTTGATGCTGCAGTCGCAGTTGCATTGGCACTCGGGGTTGTTGAACCAGCAATGTCTGGCCTCGGTGGCGATGGCTTTTATCATGTCTGGCTGGCCAATACCGGACAAACCATAGTTTACAACGGTACTGGCCCCGCTCCAGAAGCCGCCAACAAAGACTGTTTTGCCAAAACTGGCATTCCAATATCGGGCCCACTCAGCACCTCAACGCCCGGTCTTGTCGGCGGGTTATCGGCGCTTCATCAGAACCATGGAACACAAAGCTGGTCACTGTTATGTAACGCTGCGGCTGAGCTTGCAGATAGCGGATTTTTCGTCACCCGCGCCTACCAGACATTTGCCGAAGGCAACCTCGGAAAGCTTAATGCCAACCCAGTCAGTAGAAAAATATTTACCGATAATGGCAGTGTCCCGGCCGTTGGTGCAAAAATTATTCAGCCGCAACTCGCAAGCAGTTTGCGGCAATTAGGTGATGACGGTGGAGATGGATTTTACCGAGGCGCATTGGCAAGAATATTAAGTGAGGATGCTCAATCTAGCGGACTGATGCTCACTGACTCAGATTTTGCAAATTTCCACCCCGAAACCCAGCGCTCAATCAGCACAACCTATCGGGGGTTTGAGATTTTCCAAACGCCGCCGAATTCCACAGGCTTTGTATTTCTGCAAGAATTAAAAATCCTCGAACAATTCGACATCACAAACTTTGATTATGGCTCAGCAGACCTCATTCATCTGATGGTAGAGATAAAAAAGCGCGCCTTTCTTGATCGTGAGCACTATGGAACCGATCCACGGTTTACCGATACAAACGTTGGAGAACTTCTTTGCAAAGACCATGCGTCAAGCAAGGCAGCAACGATCGACATGTCAATATCATCGAAAATTCCATTGGTGCACGGCCAACAAAAATCCGCGAATACCACGTATTTCTGCATCATTGACAAAGACGGGAATGCTGTTTCTGCAATACAAAGCATAAACAGTGCGTTTGGTTCAGGTGTCACCGGTTCAAAAACCGGCATATTATTCAATAATAGGATGGCATATTGGCACCTTGACGATGAACACCCCAATTTGCTGCGTCCCGGCAAGCGTGTCAGGCACACGATGAACGCCCCTATCATCACTCAAAACGGCAAGTTGTGGGGGGTGTTTGGCACACCAGGCGCAGATAATCAGGTTCAGATCAATTTTCAGGTTGCGGTCGCCTTGATGGATTATGGCTTTGATCCACAACAGGCCGTGGAAGTTGCTCGATGGACAAGTTCCCAGCCAAATCAAGCAGCCAATTGGCCGCATGACGGAAACTCATGCCTGACTCTAGAGCGCGGTATTGACAGCGACGTGTTGAGAGATCTTGAGCAGCGCGGCCATGACATAAAAATCGTGGCTCCACTTGCTGGCCCCTGTAGCGTGGCCTGCATTCGACTATTAGAAAGTGGAACAATGATGGCTGGCAGCGACCCGCGCCGTGATGGGTGGGCGGCGGCATATTGAATGGTTCAGCTTTATTAACATGATTGGCTCCGCTCTTGTCCTCCTGGCGCGACAAGTTGCTATATTTTAGTATCGTGGCGTTAAATGCTTGGCACAGATCAGAGAAGCTGGTGGTGGGATAATCGGGTTTGTGCTGCAAAAACTGCGTGCCAATCATGCAAAAACAACCCTTCTTTGCAAAATCTATTGTCGCTAAGCCCTACAAGTAGGGAGAGGGTTCGGTATGCGATAATTAAAACCCGAGGTGAATTTTTCTAGTCCAGTCGCAAATCATTGACTCCTACCCCTTTCTAAATCACCTTGGAAAGGTATAGGACCGAAGGGTGCTTTACCCTAAGTAAAAAGCGTCCAGACAGGGAGACATTAAAATGAAAAAGATACTAACATCTATATTTATGGCAGGATCCCTCCTGCTTGGGAGTGGTGCAGTCTATGCTGACAAATCGGGTGGCACCCTATCATTCCTCGTTCAGCCCGAACCGCCAACTTTAGCATCTTATGTATCAACCTCCGGGCCGATTGGCCTAGTAATGCCGAAAGTCTATGAAGGGCTTTTTGACTATAATAACGACGGCTCAATGGTGCCAATTCTCGCTGAAAGCTACAAGGCCAGCGCTGACGGTAAAACCGTCACTTTTAACCTTCGCAAAGGCGTAAAATGGCATGATGGCAAGCCTTTTACCTCGGCTGATGTGCAATTCTCGGTCATGGAAGTGCTGAAAAAAGTGCATCCTCGAGGACCAAACTCATTCCGCGAAGTAACCAGTATTGATACGCCTGATGAGCATACAGCTATTTTTAACCTAAAAAAGCCTGCCCCATACATGATGCGCTCATTCTCTGCTTATGAGTCTCCAATGGTACCCAAGCATCTTCTAGAGGGCCAGGACATCAAAGCTGCGCCATTAGCAAACAAACCTGTGGGCACCGGTCCGTTTAAATTTGTCGAATGGAAAAAAGGTCAGTATATCCGCCTAGATAAGAACAAGGACTATTGGCAAAAGGGGTTACCGCATCTTGACCGGATTGTTGGTCGCTTCATTCCTGATGCATCAACCCGCACAGCTGCAATGGAAAATGGCGAGGTTCTCTATGCTGCCTATAACGCCATCCCAAATATTGATGCCGTCCGCCTGAAGGAACGTGATGACATTGACGTAACCACTGAGGGTTATTCAATGATCAATCCGATGGCGTTGATTGAATTCAACACCAAGGAAGGCCCGTTTGTGGACCCGGCAATTCGCCGCGCAATTTCAGTTGCAATTGACCGCCGGTTTATGATCGACACAATTTTCTTTGGGTATGGAAAGCCAGCCACAAGTGCATTGAGCAGTAACTTCAAGGCAACAAACCTACATGCTGAAATGCCAAATTACCCTGAAAAGGGCGATAAGGCTGCAGCAAATGCAATTCTTGATAAAGCCGGGTACAAGCGTGACGGCAACGGCGTTCGCTTGAAAGCTGTTCTGGACATTATTCCATACGGTGAGGACTGGCGCCGTGCTGGCGAGTATCTGAAGCAGGCACTCGGCGATATCGGTATCCAGTTGGATCTGCGGTATGAGGATGTTCCAACATGGCTGAAGCGTGTCTACCACCGCTATGACTTCCAGATGAATGTGAACTATTTCTACCAGCTGCCAGATCCGGTTCTGGGTGTTCACCGCCATTATGGCACGGATCAGATTCGCAAAGGCACACATTTTGTTAACTCATCACGCTACAGCAACCCAAAGCTGGATGCTTTGCTTGATGCCGGTGCCGGTGAGCCAGATGCTGCGAAGCGGACAGCCACATATAAAGAAATCCAGCAGATTTTAGCGGATGACATGCCTGTCGTGAATTTGTTCGAGCTTGAATTCTTGGTTGTTTACAACACCAAGCTGAAAGGTGCTTACGACTCTGCAATGGGTGCCTATGGCTCATTCAGAGAAGCCTATATTGACGACTAAGACATAATTTTTGCTGGGCCAGAATTTAATGTCTGGCCCAGTATTATTTATTTATTCGTCTACCTTTTTATCCAGAGTTGCCGGATAGGAATGCCAAATGACAAAATCGACCAAAATTTTTAAATATGTTGGCAAACGATTATTGCAAGGAATACCAATCATCCTTGCCATCGTTATCATCAACTTCTTTCTTCTGAATTTGGCTGAAGGCGATGCGGTTGACGTATTGGCTGGAGAGGCTGGCTCGGCAACCCCCGAATATATGGCGCAGTTGCGTAAGAAATTTGGTTTGGATCAGCCGTTACCTGTGCAGCTGATGGTGTATCTGAAAAATGTTCTAAGCCTTGATCTTGGGTATTCTTTCAGACATGACATGCCCGTCAATGAATTGATCTTTGACCGCTTTACTGCCACCGGTTTACTGATGACCAGCACGATTATTCTGGCTGTAGGCTTTGGCATTCTGCTGGGTCTTCTGGCTGCAATGCGCCTGAACACATGGAAAGATGCCGTTATTACCGTGTTTGCTCTGATCACCTACGCGACGCCACTATTCTGGGTGGGGTTAATGATGATCGTTGTCTTTTCGCTAAATCTTGGATGGTTCCCCACAAGTGGCATGACCAATATTGCAGCCTTCTATGAGGGCTGGGACTATGTTGTGGATGTGGCTCGCCATCTTGTTCTACCGACGATTACTTTGTCACTTTTCTATCTGGCGTTATACACGCGAATGATGCGGGCCTCGATGCTAGAGCAATATGGACAAGATTACGTCGTGACTGCGCGGGCAAAGGGCCTGACCGAACGGCGCATCACCTATGTCCATGTTTTGCGTAATGCGCTTTTACCTGTTGTGACCATGGCTGGCGTTCAGGTTGGCGCATTAATTGGTGGTTCAGTCATTGTTGAGTCTGTGTTTGCCTGGCCCGGGTTAGGAATGCTCGCGTTTGAGTCGCTATTTGCGCGAGATCTAAACCTGCTGCTTGGCATTTTCCTGCTATCCTCAATGCTTGTCGTGGTGGTGAATCTAATTGTCGACATCATTTACTGCTTCCTCGATCCCAGAATTGAGGTGAATTAAGATGGGAAATTTCTGGACGCGATATAAGCGAAACCATGCTGCTGTTTTTGGGTTATTTGTTATCGTTCTGATTATCGTGATGGCAATAACAGCAAGCTTTCTGTACCCAGAAGACCCGTTCCGTTTGGTTGGCAAGCCACTGTCAGAACCACTAACCAACGGTTTTCTACTTGGCAGTGACTCGCTTGGACGTGACGTCGCGTCAGGTATTGTCCATGGTGCCAAGACATCATTGCTGATCGGATTTGTTGCCACGCTTGTCTCGGTGTTTATTGGAATTTTCTTTGGTGCCTTTGCCGGTTATTTCGGCGGCCTTATTGACGATATTCTGATGCGTGTAACCGAAATTTTTCAGACAATCCCATCCTTTATTTTTGCCATTTTGCTGGTGGCGATTCTGAAACCGTCAATGAGCAGTATTGTTATTGCGATTGCGGTTGTTTCATGGCCGGGGGTTGCAAGGCTCGTTCGAGGCGAATTCTTGGCCGTCAAGAATCGTGAATTTGTACAAGCATGCCACACGCTGGGAATGAGTGACCTTCGTATTATGCTATGGGAAATCCTGCCAAATTGCCTTAGCCCAATTATTGTTGTTGGGTCTTTGATGGTGGCAACCGCCATTCTGATCGAGAGCGGGCTGGCCTTTCTTGGCCTTGGTGATCCAAATGTCATGAGCTGGGGCTTTCTGATTGGTGCAGGTCGTACCATGTTGCGGTCTGCCTGGTGGGTTTGCACCTTTCCTGGTGTTGCTATTTTGATAACAGTGCTGGCGATTAACCTGATTGGTGAGGGGTTGAATGACGCACTCAACCCCCGTCTGAAAGAACGGCAATGACAAAAAGACTTCTCTCGATAAATGATCTTTCAATTCTGCTGCCAACTGGTGCTGACCGGGAGTATGCGGTTCAGGATATTAACCTTGAACTGAACACGGGTGAGACCGTTTGTGTTGTTGGTGAAAGTGGGTCGGGAAAATCACTAACAGCGCGTGCCGTTATGGGTCTGCTGCCGGCACCGCATGTGCGTGTTGGCAAGGGTGAGATTATCTTTGGTGACGAAGATTTAACCAAAGTCACTTATGAGCGCCTTCGTGAATTGCGTGGCAGTGAAATCTCAATGATTTTCCAAGAACCCATGACAGCGTTGAATCCAGTTATGACGATTGGCGCTCAAATTGATGAAGTTTTTCGGTATCATGTATCAATGTCGGCCAAGGACCGCGTCGAAAAGGCTTTAAGCCTACTGGTTGATGTTAATTTGCCCGACCCTGCGAAGATCATTGACGCCTACCCGCACGAGCTTTCGGGCGGTCAAAGGCAGCGCTCAATGATCGCTATGGCACTGGCACTTGGCCCCAAAATTTTGATTGCTGATGAGCCAACAACGGCCCTTGATGTTACAACACAAGCGCAGATACTCGAGTTGATTAGCGATATGCAGAAACGGCTTGATACCGGCGTTTTATTCATTACTCATGATTTCGGTGTCGTTGCTGATATAGCTGATCGGGTTATTGTCATGCAACATGGCAAGATTGTTGAAACCGGAACCACCAAGCAAGTTCTGCAAAAACCAAAACACCCTTATACCAAATCGTTAATTGCTGCCATCCCACGGTTAAAGCCACGCAAAGCAAGATCAAGAGCAGCCGAAGTCGTCCTGAAAACCGAAGACATTTGCAAATCATTCGGTGGTGGTAGAAGTTTTTTTGGCTTTGGCAAGCCGAGCCGCGATGTTAAGGCCGTTCAAAATGTGCAAATCGAATTGCGCCGCGGCGAAACCCTTGGCGTGGTCGGCGAGAGTGGCTCAGGGAAATCCACTCTGGCACGTTGTGTAATCCGGCTCATTGATAGCGATGCAGGCCAGATCAAACTTGGCGATGTTGACATCACCAAATTAAGTCGCAACGAACTACGCCCATTCAGAAAGCGCATACAGATGGTGTTTCAGGACCCGTTTGCGTCATTGAACCCACGTATCAGGGTTGGTGATATCATTTCCCAAGGCCCTATTCTGCAGGGCGAAGATAAGGATGAAGCTTCCAAACGCGCCTATGAACTTCTGGACATTGTTGGCCTTGATCGCAGATCATTTGATCGCTTTCCGCATGAGTTTTCTGGTGGACAGCGCCAGCGTATTGGTATTGCAAGAGCATTATCCCTAAGGCCAGATATTCTGGTTGCCGATGAGCCAGTTTCAGCGTTGGATGTTTCAATTCAGGCGCAAATTCTTGAACTTCTGGATGAGATTCGGGAACAGATGGATTTATCCATGCTGTTCATCACGCATGATTTGCGTGTCGCGGCACAGGTTTGTGATTACGTTGCCGTCATGCAATATGGCAAGATTGTTGAGACCGGGCCAACGGCTGAATTATTCGAAAATCCAAAAGACGCTTATACAAAATCATTGCTTGCTGCGGTTCCGGGAAAAGACTGGCATTTTTGAATATTGAAACTACGGAAACTGCGAAAGCTACGAAAACAATGCGCCAATAACCTATTTCCCGTGGTCTGATCCTTATTATTGTGAATATGAGATATTTGTGATGTCGAACCCCAAAACCCTTAATCCGGTGAACACGATTCACGGGCTTTATCGAAGCTATCAGAACAAAAGCACCAAGCCCAGCATAGTAGTCCAGGCCTATCTGGCTGAAATAGAACGACTAAATCCCCGTCTTGGGGCTTATCAAAACATATGGGCTGATACGGCACTAGAAATGGCGGCGGCGGCGGACAAATCATTGGCTGCGGGCTTTACTGCAGGACCATTCTACGGGGTGCCTTATGCCTTGAAAGACATTTTTAATGTAAAAGACACGGTGACAACCTGCGGGTCGGCGGCGATGCTTGGTAATATCGCCGTCACTACCGCAACAATGGTTCAACGGCTGGCAGCAGCTGGCGGGATTATTCTTGGCAAAACCAAAACGGTTGAATGTGCCTTTGGCGGCTGGGGAACCAATCAGAAAATGGGAACCCCGATGAACCCATGGGATAAGGAAACACACCGTATTCCGGGAGGGTCATCATCGGGAACGGCGGTAGCGGTTGCCTCGGGTATGGCGCCCTGTGGCATGGGCAGTGACACAGGCGGATCAATTCGTTTGCCGGCTGCCTATTGTGGGCTTGTTGGCCTGAAGGTAACGGCGGGGCGTTTGCCGTTGGATGGTATCATGCCGCTATCGCAATCGCTTGACACACCCGGGCCAATCGCCCAGACGGTGCTTGACTGCCTAATCATGTTTGATGTGTTAGACGGCCGCGAAGGTTGGAAAATCATCCAAGACATGGACAATAATGATGGCTTATATGCAGTTATGAATAGGGGCGTCGCTGGATTGCGCCTTGGCAGCCTTATCGATAGCGAGCGTCAGCAATGTTCGGACGAGATGCTTGCATCCTATGATATGGCTTTGGATCGTTTACGCGCGATGGGGGCTGAAATTATACCGTTTGAAAACCCAGTATCCTACGGCGACCTGGCCGATGATAACGGCATGATTACAGCGGTTGAGGCCTTTTATAATCATGGCCATTTCTACAAAAACCCAGATTTGCCAATGGATGAAGATGTGCGCACACGAATGCTATCAGGAGAGCAATATCACGCCCATGACTATTTCCGTGTTTTACAACGACGGAAAGAAACCATGGCCGCCTTTAATGATGCCATGCGCGGTTTTGATGCGCTTGTGATGCCGAGCAGCACAAGCACTGCCCCAGCGTTGGCTGATGTTGATCAGGCGATATCACCGGGCTATTTCACCCGGCCTTTTAATTTTCTGGAAATGTGCGGCCTATCGCTGCCAATTAACCTTGCAAGTGACGGCATGCCAACCAGCCTACAAATTGTCGGTAAAGCCAATGATGAAGCGATGTGCCTTCGTGTTGGCGCCGCCCTTGAGCAGGATTTACCACCAATTGGCCGGCCTGATTTATCCTAGGGCTCAACAAATTTACGCACAACATTTCTTAGTAATGTTGAAATATTATTTTCATAATTGTTCCAAGGCAATGACCCGCAAAAGGTGATTGACCCAACTGCAAATACCTGTCCGCCGCTAGCTGTTTTAAAATAGACCATATCAGCGCGTTTTACATCAGCTTCGGGGCCACCAGACAAATTTGTTAGATGCGTTAACATTTCCTCAGGAACAAGAATAAACCGGTTATTCTCATCAAAAGATTGCGCCAGAATGGTGATATCCTCACCCTCATCAAGCTTTCGATCGCACCGATCAAGTTCAAACCCGGCCGCACCATGTCCGCTAAAGCCGAAATCGCCAAGCAAATCGTCATTTATGCCGTCAAAAACCCAGTCCATATTTTTGTCGTAGCAAACGCGCTTATAGGGCATGCCAACAAAATTTCCCTGCGCGGTAAAGCCAATGCCAACTAGCTTTTGCGGCGGGCGGCCATTGCGCCGCCAAAGGCCACCATAACTGCCGTCAAAGGCATTATAATATTCCCCTGGTTCAGACGCCCATGCGCGCAACCCGTCTTCAGACCGCCTGATTTCAAGCAAGGCCGGATCTTCAGAATGGCGCACAATCCGCCAGTAAAATCCATTGCCGCCAAGATAAATAAGCCCCCCACCGTCATCCCGGTAATCTCTCAACGCATCAAGTGTTGCGCTGGTGTGATATTCAGGATGGCTTCCTGTTAAGACCGCTTTATAGCCTGAGATGGCGGCCACACCGTCACGATCAAGCTCATCATCGGTAATAATGTCATATGCAATTTCCTGATTATGCAACCATGCAATCAAATGGCTATCTGCCTGAAAATGGCGAAGGCCAGAACAGGTTGCTTCGCCAAAGGTTAGATAGCCGGGCCGAAGATTGAAAAGAACACGTTTATGTGAGGCATGGCAAATGCCCGAGCCGTCGGTATGATTATTGTAGGTCGACAGCCCATAATGCCGATATTCGGAGGGGTTATTCGGGTAGGCATTCCATGCGCTGATCTTTTCAAGCCATGATGGCGCAAAGTCAGGGCGGGCATGATTGCCATAGATCGTGTAGGTAAACGTCGAGACCAGAACACATAAATCTGCACGGCGCTCGCCAATTGGTGGACACACAAAAAACGGCATAGCATCATAATGCCCTTCGGCCTCGATGCGCATAATATATATGCCGGAAGGCATATCATCGGGAACCACAAAGTCAAAATCTCTGTCCCATCCAAAATCATAAATATCGTCATCGTGGAACAAGATTGCAGCATAATGGTCTGGATTGTGTCGCCAGCAAAATTCAGTTGCGTCCCACTTATGACCCGTGACCCCCCTTGTAGGGGCGTTCTTCAATAAAAGATCAGGCCCGGTATGGGCCTTAACCGACAGCGATGATATGGATTGGGCAAAATCCCATTTCGCAATTAACGTGCCGTCAACCAGAATTTCTGGCGCCTCAATTTTCCCATTAAAGCAACAAGGGGCGTCACCAAATCCTGCCGCGATGCGAACCGATGCCGTCACTGAAAGTGGCAGCATCTGGGCACTGCCCAATTCTGTGTGGGCACTTTTTGCACCATCAATATTTGCGGTTGCAGTCATCATAGATTTTACATCAAGCGCCACCATACCCGATGCTAAAACCTTGAGCTCTAGGCTGTGCCATTGGTTGCACTTTACCAAGACGGATGAAGAAACCGACATGCCACCTGGTAATTTGGCAGTGATCATACCTTTTGGATCAAGGATAATCGAAACATTACCCCAAGCGAATAACGTTTGGTCTGCAGCCACGAGAATCGTCGGCATAAACCATAATTTTATCGAAAGTTCAGTGTTGATTTGCGCCCCTAGATCGGTCGTACTTTGGGCAAATGAGCCTGGGGTAAACCCCTGATAGCGCGATGTGAAAGACGATGATTTGAAATGAATGCTGGCATCTTCTTCGACAATGCCGGGCCCATCCGGGTTCGGATCTGCCGAAATCGAGCGATGCAATGTTGCCTTAAAATCTGAAACCGCACGGCTGGAAACAAAAAATGTGATAGTCTCGCCAGGCCTTGCCGACAATTTATCTGAATATCCGGCAATAAATACATCTTGCATGATTGCTCAATCCTGTTCGATGGAAAAGAGGTTATTAAGGCTGCATGGCGATAGCCCTCACTCATACTGAAACACGCGCTGTTGAAATGATCAAGGCCGACTGATATGAAATCACTGCGCTAGAAACCCACTGCTGGGCAGGGTTAGTTGAAACTGTGATACCGGATTATTTCGCTAGCATTTACCCTGCAACAAAAGCAGCGACAAACACAAAAAAGCCGCCTGAAATGCGAGGCGGCTAGGTATCTAATATTAAATAAAATTATTTGGTTGCGGGGGCAGGATTTGAACCTGCGACCTTCAGGTTATGAGACTGACAAAAGTGGCGGTTTTCTGCGCTGTTTATTCGTTGGCGCTATGATGGCGCTATAGCCGATTTACTTTGCAACGCGTCGCCATAAGTTCGCTAAAGAGACTCCGATATATGCCAAAACCCCCTAAACCATTTTACGCTGGCTTTATATTTTCCATTTGCGCTCGAGTTGCAGTCCAAGAAGCGACAGAATAAGGCACAAGACAAGTCAGACCCATCTTTATCCAACATTCAGCCGTCAACGCCCCACTGATTATCAAATCACCATGATTGATGAATGCTAAAATTGTTCCCACAACCAATGCAGTCTTGACTGAACGAAAAAGAATTTTCTTGCTCAACCAAATTTCCAGTGCGATTTTCAAGTTAGCCATCAGTTTCCTCAATTACAAAGTAGGTTTTCATGTTCACCAAAATTTTTATCAGAACATTCCCATCAACAGAAGAATGTGAGCTTTTTGAGTCAATATTGCAAACCCGCTGGCCTGAACTAATCGGTAAAGCTGACGGAGTGCGTTTCACTGCATGGCGAAACTCACAAACACCTCACATTTCAACCGTCATTTGGGAGTTCCCCACTTTAGAGGCTCAAAAAACCATCGAAAAA
>Ga0181599_1000143_pt1:65000-68388 | contig 68388 bp, 49 predicted proteins | sample 041ome_3_FD_148658 | JGI IMG/M metagenome (GOLD analysis project Ga0181599, IMG submission 148658) | Coastal salt marsh microbial communities from the Groves Creek Marsh, Skidaway Island, Georgia - 041405US metaG (spades assembly) | ecosystem: Environmental > Aquatic > Marine >...
GTCTGGGCTGTTTCCCTCTCGACTATGGACCTTAGCACCCATAGTCTGTCTGCCGTGCTGTACTCATCGGTATTCGGAGTTTGGTTAGGTTTGGTAAGGCTCGCGCCCCCCTAGCCCATCCAGTGCTCTACCCCCGACGGTAATACACGACGCACTACCTAAATAGTTTTCGCAGAGAACCAGCTATCTCCGGGTTTGATTGGCCTTTCACCCCTAGCCACAGGTCATCCCCGTCTTTTTCAACAGACGTGGGTTCGGTCCTTCAGTACGTGTTACCGTACCTTCAACCTGCCCATGGCTAGATCACCCGGTTTCGGGTCTACTCAAACGAACTAAACGCCCTATTCAGACTCGCTTTCGCTTCGCTTACGCCTAACGGCTTAGGCTTGCTCGTCAAAGTAACTCGCTGACCCATTATACAAAAGGTACGCCGTCACCACTTAATGTGGCTCCGACTGATTGTAGGCATTCGGTTTCAGGTCTATTTCACTCCCCTCATCGGGGTGCTTTTCACCTTTCCCTCACGGTACTGGTTCGCTATCGGTCGTTGAGGAGTACTTAGGCTTGGAGGGTGGTCCCCCCATGTTCAGACAGGATTTCACGTGTCCCGCCCTACTCAAGGACTTGAAAAAAGCATTACCCATACGGGGCTATCACCCACTATGGCGCGCCTTTCCAGACGCTTCTGGTTGTCTTCTCTCAAGCCACTGGCCTGGTCCGCGTTCGCTCGTCACTACTAACGGAGTCTCGGTTGATGTCCTTTCCTCCGGGTACTTAGATATTTCAGTTCCCCGGGTTCGCTTCCCTTGCGGGATGACCTAAATGGTCGGGTTTCCCCATTCGGAAATCCACGGATCAAAGCTTACTCGCAGCTCCCCATGGCTTATCGCAGCGTGTCACGTCCTTCATCGCCTCTCAACGCCAAGGCATCCACCAAATGCCCTTAGAGACGCTTGATCAGACCGTACGTAAAGGCAAAAGCCCTCACACACGATCTACAAGCTATTCTTGCAGGATTAGTTGCATGATTAACTGGTAAACCAGCAATCACCACAGCTAAATCCCGCGGTCTTGGATGTCTTCACTAACTTTGTCAAACAGCGTATCTCATTGCACAGCCATTGCCATGCGAACGAAACAAAATGATGCATTTCTTATTTAAACTCAATGGATGCAGCCAGCGGCGGCCAACAGATGGTAGGCACGGGCAGATTTGAACTGCCGACCTCACGATTATCAGTCGTGCGCTCTAACCAACTGAGCTACGCGCCTGTAGCTGTCGTAAACCATTTAAGTTTAAGTGGAAGAAATTCGCTGGGCAGCGGCAGGCAATAGGTGCCCACCCTTTGTTTTTCCTTAGAAAGGAGGTGATCCAGCCGCAGGTTCCCCTACGGCTACCTTGTTACGACTTCACCCCAGTCGCTGACCTTACCGTGGTCGGCTGCCTCCTGTAAACAGGTTGGCGCACCGCCTTCGGGTAAAGCCAACTCCCATGGTGTGACGGGCGGTGTGTACAAGGCCCGGGAACGTATTCACCGCGGCATGCTGATCCGCGATTACTAGCGATTCCAACTTCATGCACTCGAGTTGCAGAGTACAATCCGAACTGGGACGGCTTTTTGGGATTTGCTCCAGGTCGCCCCTTCGCTGCCCATTGTCACCGCCATTGTAGCACGTGTGTAGCCCAGTCCATAAGGGCCATGAGGACTTGACGTCATCCCCGCCTTCCTCCTGCTCATCGCAGGCAGTTTCTCTAGAGTGCCCGGCCGAACCGATGGCAACTAAAGATGAGGGTTGCGCTCGTTGCGGGACTTAACCCAACATCTCACGACACGAGCTGACGACAGCCATGCAGCACCTGTGTGGGAGCCAGCCGAACTGAAGGAATCCGTCTCCGGAAACCAAACTCCCCATGTCAAGGACTGGTAAGGTTCTGCGCGTTGCTTCGAATTAAACCACATGCTCCACCGCTTGTGCGGGCCCCCGTCAATTCCTTTGAGTTTTAATCTTGCGACCGTACTTCCCAGGCGGTCTGCTTAATGCGTTAGCGGCGACACCGAGGGGCAACCCCCCGACATCTAGCAGACATCGTTTACGGCGTGGACTACCAGGGTATCTAATCCTGTTTGCTCCCCACGCTTTCGCGCCTCAGCGTCAAAATCGGACCAGGTAGCCGCTTTCGCCACTGGTGTTCTTCCCAATATCTACGAATTTCACCTCTACACTGGGAATTCCACTACCCTCTTCCGTTTTCTAGTCTTCCAGTATTAAGCGCAGTTCCCAGGTTGAGCCCGGGGCTTTCACGCCTAACTTAAAAGACCGCCTACGCGCCCTTTACGCCCAGTAATTCCGAACAACGCTCGCCCCCTTCGTATTACCGCGGCTGCTGGCACGAAGTTAGCCGGGGCTTCTTCTCTGGTTACCGTCATCATCTTCACCAGTGAAAGTGCTTTACAACCCTAAGGCCTTCATCACACACGCGGCATTGCTGGATCAGGGTTGCCCCCATTGTCCAATATTCCCCACTGCTGCCTCCCGTAGGAGTCTGGGCCGTGTCTCAGTCCCAGTGTGGCTGATCATCCTCTCAGACCAGCTACTGATCGTCGCCTTGGTAGGCCATTACCCTACCAACTAGCTAATCAGACGCGGGCCCCTCTTTCTCCGGCGGACCTTTCCCCCGTAGGGCGTATGCGGTATTAGCGGTCGTTTCCAACCGTTATCCCGCAGAAAAAGGCAGGTTCCCACGCGTTACTCACCCGTGCGCCACTCTATAAATAGCGTTCGACTTGCATGTGTTAGGCATGCCGCCAGCGTTCGTTCTGAGCCAGGATCAAACTCTTAGGTTAGACTGGTTTGAACGGATAAATCCGTCAAACATGTCATCCTATTCAATCCATGTTCGTTAACTTTTGTTCAAAATTAGCGTTTTGAAATTCAACAGGCTGACTTTTTAAATCACAAAGAACGACACGTTATCACGTACCGCTGCCCGCGAATCTCTTCCAAAATGCTTCCAACTTTTTCAAACAGCGCCTAAACGTTTGAGCCTTGCTCTCGGTTTAGTTCCCGTCCCTCATCCGAGGCAACGGAGGCGGGTTATAGGCCTGTAAAACCAGACTGTCTAGCCCTAAAATTCTTTTTAGTAATTTTAATTTTGCGGCCCATTCCGCATCAAGCTTCCGGGCCAGTTCCGTTCCCCATTCCTGGACAACGGAGGCGGGTTATAAGCCTGCCGAAGCAGACTGTCTAGCCCTAAAATCGGTATTTCTGATCTTTTTTCAGAAAACTGCATTTTAGCTATGAGTTATATACAGTCGTACCGGAAAAACCGAGGCTGCAAACGTTGCCAAAACATGGATCTGTGATCAGCAACTTTTATAACAGATAA
>Ga0181599_1000152_pt1 | contig 67023 bp, 38 predicted proteins | sample 041ome_3_FD_148658 | JGI IMG/M metagenome (GOLD analysis project Ga0181599, IMG submission 148658) | Coastal salt marsh microbial communities from the Groves Creek Marsh, Skidaway Island, Georgia - 041405US metaG (spades assembly) | ecosystem: Environmental > Aquatic > Marine > Intertidal zone >...
GAGCTCGCGTCTAGATTGCGTCAAGCTCTCCTTCTCTTGCAGCAAAGATGCGCGTTCGCCTACGATATCAATCTTCAATTTCGCAATTTCTGCCTTCATTCGCTCGATTTGATCTTTCTTCGCTTCAAGCGAACGAAGCTCCTCAGACACCTTGGCGGCGTCCTTGCTGGCGCGCTTCTCAACCTCCTCCGCCTCGCGCTTCCTCTTCTTCTCAGCGCTCATCTCATGCGCAGCGATTTGTGCCTCAACAATCTTACGCTGCTTCTCTTCCGCCTTTTGCATATTCACCTGGCATTTTTCCTTACACCGCGTACAAGGTTCTAATCCTTTCAAATACGCGTCCCTCGCGTTCGCCGGTTGCGACTTCAACGTCGTCAACGTCTTCATCAACCGAGCGCACTCCGTCGGTGGTCCTTTAATCAACATCTTCACCCCATCTCTACTCTCAATCGTCAATTTTCCCTCCTTGACAAACTTGCCAAATATCGCCTTAACCTCTCGCACCGTCACTTCGTGCGACGTCTTCCCTCCGTCGCCGAATTTAAACTTAAACTCCCCCGACGTCGCGCCCGGGGACATCTTATGATTCCCAAATCCACCACCTTGCGACGACGCATCGCCGCACAGTGCCGCGTGTTTCAGCGTAAACGAACTCACGATCGATGCGCGTTCGATCTTGGCGTCCACGTCAAAGCACCACGGCGTCATCGTGTCGCGAACGTCGAGTGCGCGTGCGAATTTTAAAAAATTTCAAAACAACCACCCGAGGCTGACGATGCGGTGGACGTGCGCGCGTGTGCGACACGCGTGTGCGTTGACGTGAATGCGTCGGTGGATGCGACGCGCGTGCGGTCGTGCCGTGGTGTGGGCGGCGGCGGCGGCGGCGAGTGACGGCAGACGCGCGCAATGGTTGGGCGTTTGAAACTGGAAGTGAATTTTTCCACATGTCCGAAATGGAACACTCGGGCGAACGCGTTCGCGCGGGAGAGCCGCGCGTGAGAACGATGACGGATTGTGAATGTGTGTTATTATATTGAACGCGAAATGAAACGTTATGTGTGTTATTATATTTTTGTATTTTATGGTGTATGTACGCGAGAATGCGGGATGGGACACGCGTTGTGAAAGGGCGATGACGCGCGCGCGTTTCGAGCGCGAGCGATGTCGTCTGGAGCGAAGTTTTCGCTAAAACTAGTATGTTGCATTTCTCTTAGGTTGTTTGGCTAATCATTGAGGCGTGACACCTTTTTCATGTAGGTAGCCACATTTGTCGCCCCAATTACATCCTCTTGGTGTATTGAAGTACGCACAGACGCCGCGGAACTGCTTGCCATTGGCGACGATGGGCGCTTGGACGGGCACCGGAGTGCCTCCAGAGAGCGCGGTGGTTGTCGCTCTCGGCGGTGCTTGCGGTTGATACGCGCTTTGTAGATGCATGGGTGGACCTGGATACTGCACAGGTTGACTGGCATACTGCTGTGCGTACGGTTGTTGCTGCTGCTGCTGCTGCTGGAAACCTGCGGCGCTACTTTGCACTTGAGCGAGTAACTGCCCCAGCGCGTTGAAATCGATGGCTGGTACCGCTGCTTGATCGTGCATTGATTGCGCGTACTGTTGCGTGATATCGTACATGTTATCCTGAATTGGAGGCGACATTTCTTCTTCTTGGAACTCCATCGTAAACGTCGGCGTATTCTGTAAATCGAGTTGGTCGTCCTCGTTTGGCGCTTCACCTGGAGTGTCTGGAATGTCTTCGGGACGCTTGTACTTGACACTTGGCTGCTCTGCTTCACGGCGAAGCATTCTGTCGCGTTCTTCAGAATCGATACCATAGGAAAGCTCGAGAACCTCGCCAGGCCTGCCTTCTGGAGGCGGCTTTGGAATGGATACGTACGCCGGCGCGCGCCAACTCGTTGTAGCTCGCATTTCATCAAGTCGTCTTCGATGCGCTTTCTCTGCCGCACGCCGTTCGGCGGCAACCTCACGATCGCGACTCTCAAGTGCCTTGCGCCCACTAGCATCAGTCGCTTCGCTGGAGGGATCCGGGAATACATCTTTTTGCTTGATATCCTTTTCAAACACTCTGACTTGCTCGAGTACGTCATCCGCCGCCCAAGTGACACTCTTGCGCTTGCGCTTCTTCGATCCGCCCGAATCGCCATCCTCGGCCGCATCGGCCGTTGTTGGTTTGGCTGGTGGCGGCGGGAGATGCACCTTTGGTACAGGTTTTGCATTGGTCAACAAGTCAGTCACGCTTTGACTCGGCTTGCTCGTCGACGCCGCAAGCTTGGCGTCAGACTTTCGCTCAATCACCTTGGTTGTCACCTTTACCGGCACCTTTGCGACTACTTTTGCACTTTTCGATGCGTTGCCAAACAAATCATCGTCCCCTAGCTCCTTCACCGCGACGACGGGCGCCGCCACCGGCGCGGGTTTCTCAATCTTCTTTGGCGCAACTTTTGCCTCCACCGGCTCGGGCTCAGTAACGTGCGCTTCAGTAATCTGCGCCTTCCACTGAGCCTTTACAGACTTGGATAATCTCAGTACTTTATCGTTCATCTCCTTGTTGTCAAACTCAGGTTGACCGGCAGGAACCTGGTACGTCTTCAGCTTGCTGATAGCCGTGCCAATCGAAGTTCGTGAAAGCGCGTCGAAGTTTACAGGAATCATCTTTAGCGTTCGAAGTATAGAAACTAAGAGTGTGGACTCAAATTTCTCTCTAGCGTCTCCCAACCATGTTTGCAAAGTATCCAAACCTTTCCCCGCGGCTAACTCGCGCAAGCGTCGCTTCTGCATGGTGCCGCGAATGACTTGTAACAATAAGCTTCGCTCTGCAGAGCGTGAACATTTCCGCATTAAGTGCACAAAATCTGCCACGCTTTCACCTATCCCTCCCTCATCGTCTAAAACGTCTTCTAATTCTATCTCAAACGCAGACTTCTTCTTTGCCTCTGGTTTCTTCGTCGCCGGTATTGCCGACGATGCAGTCTTCTTGACGTCTGCCTTGCCTCCGCCGATGACGGTGCCCGCCGCATGGTAATTCTTTTTCAACATCCAATCCCCAACATTCGATCCCTTCGAACCGTTTTCTCTGACGACGTAGCACGTAGACTTCCATCTCTTTGATGCCCCTTTTCCGGCGTCAGCCTCGAATTTGCTCGGCGTAATCAAAGATCCCTTGTATAACACGCGCTCTTGTTGACGCTTGAATCCAGCCTTCAACACCAACGTCCCTCGGATGTCTCCGCACACAATCTCCACGCGCACATCTTCGGGGATTCCAGGAAATACCGTTTCATCGCCGTCGTCGTCACCAGACGTTGACGGCAAGCCGACGTCTCGCGACGCGTGCTCGAAATTGTGACTCGAAATGACTCGCGCCTCCGCTTCGCGCGCTCCATTGTTTAAGCTTTGGATTTCCGAAGACGACGGTACGCGCGGAATGGCGGCGAACACGGCATTGAGGACGTCGGCGCCGAGTTGAGTCTTTTTTGACCACTCGTCAACGACGGCGGCTGGCGCTGGATTCGACGAAGCCTTTGCGACGGCGACGAGCTGCGCGCGAAGCGCGAGCGGCATTTGCGCCAATATCGCCGCCGTATCGGTATACCCCGTTCCAGCACCAGACGACGCGTCGTTAGAACGCATAACGTCATCATCGCTCGAGCTTACCGCCACGATGCCTTCGGAGGACGAACTCGACGACGCCATTCGTGCTCAAATTATAATCTTCAAAAGCGCCGAATGACGTCTCGAGGAATCAATCCTCCTCGTCAACAATTAGCACGGCGATTCCAAACTCCACGTATTACTTACTTAGCAGGACGTGTTAGTGTCGCCGATTGGATGAAAAATACCAGTCCAACCAGACGAACAGCAAAGTGTCGATGTTTAGTAAACAAACAAATCAAACAAAATCTTTCGAGCTTCAAAGCGACGAAAATGTTTACGAGACGCGCCGTCAACGTCTCCTCTACGGCGGTTGTTCGGCAAACTAAATCAGACGGCTACGCTTGATCGTGCACAGCTCGCACGCCAGGTACAGAGATCTACTCCTCAAAAGCTAAAAACCCGAGGCAGTTGGTTTGTATAGGGGTAGAAAAGGGGGGTGGGACGATCAGACAATCCAAATCAAATCTCCCTCGAATGCGTTTAGGGTTGGTTGTCACGCGCGAGAGAATTCTCCACCTCGAACGCCACGCGACGCGTACGCCCACACCCACACCGCACGCAACGCACACACGTGTTCCTCACCACACGTCACGCGCGTCAAACACACCGTCAAACACCCGCGCACGCGCGAAATCACCCACGCGAAATCAAATCCACCTCGAACGCGCCAGCCGCGATCGATTCGAGACGACGACCACGCGGCTCGCTGATCCACGCGCGCTCGTCGTCCTCGTCCTCGCGCTCGCGCTCGCGCGCACACGTCAAGGTATATATGCGCGCGCGCGTATGTATTACGTCGTCGCGACGCGTTCGATCTCCACCCCGCGCGCGGCGCCGCCCTCTGCGGTCGCGCGCGCGCGACGTCGCACAGTCGACACCGACGCACGACGCCGTCCTCGATCGGGTCGCCGATCGATCGATCGCCCGATCGATCGATCGCCCGATCGACCGACCGATCGCGACCAGGCAAAGGGGTGGGTCCCTTGGCCAGATCGACGATGTTCGCGCGCGCATATCGCATATCTCAACGTATATACCGGGTGATGTGACCTGTGTCAGTCACGCGGCAAGGGTAATATTTTTTACTCCAGTACTCTGGAGATGTTTAGCCGATATGTACGCGCGCGCATAGGACGACGCGCGCTCCGGAAACCCGGAACGCGCGATTGGATGGTGTTGGCGATCGGATCGGAATTCGCCATTCCCGCGCGCGCACTCACGCACGCACACATCTACACACACACACACATCTACGTGTAACTACTACACATCATGGCTGGCTTGGTAACCTCGGCGCCGGTGCCGATGACGCAAACGACGTTCGGATGCTTTGACGACGTGGGCGATTGCGTCTACGGCGCGTGCTGCGGGACGTGCCATTTGGGCTCGGTTGCGTCAAAGTCGCAGAGCGGTGATTGCTGCACGACGTGCCTCGTCGGGACGTGCTTGAGTTTTCCGTTGATTTACAACATGTACGCGAAGAGCGTGCTGCAAAGCGCGTTGCAACGCGTCGGGGTGACGCAGGAGATTGGATTGTTTGAATGCTTGTGCTGCATCGGATGCGTGCAATGCCAAGTGTCGCGCGAAGTTGCGAACCGACAATCGCAAATGGCGGTTGGTGGTGGTGCGGCTGCGCCGCAAGTGGTTGTGGTGCACGCACCGGCGACGCAAAAGATGTAAGAGTCGTATGATACTCGTACGAGACGTACGCGAGGGGGCCAACTGACGCCATCCCAATAATAACGGTCACAATAATAACACCATCAACGCCGCGCTGATGACGCGCACATGAGGCGTGCGTGAGCGAGTTGGTTGTGTGTGTGTGTGTGTTCTAACATTCACCACGCACGATCTCGCGTAATATAAACGACGGAGCGCTTTACTTTTATTTAATACGAGTTGAACTCTACGCTGCACTTTACGTTCACAATCCAATCGTCGGTCGTAATGCACCGCACTGCGCGACGCGCATTCGTGTCGTCGCGCGGACGCGGCTCGCGCGGGTGATCGCCATAGGTGCGGTGCGTCCATCGCCGTCGACGTCGGCGGCGGTGTCCTCAGCCATGGGTGCGCTCGAACGACGACGACCGAGACCGTTGACGATTGCGCGCACGCCCACGACGACGACGACGACGACGACGACGGCGACGGCGACGGCGACGGCGGCGACGGCGACGATCGCGAACACGCGCGCCGCGGACGACGACGAGGGTGCGGCGACGGTCGGCGGTCGATGCGGCGGCGGTGGTGGGAAGAGCGCGGCGAGGATAGCCGTCGAACGCGCGCTCGGTGGTGCGTTTGACTATAAAAGCGTCGCGCGAGACGCGGTAGACGGCGCGCGAGAAGTGCGAGTGTCGTCGTCAGCGCGAGGAGATGATGATGGTGATGACGACAGTGGTGGCTGGCGTTCGTTCGCGAGCGACGATGCGCGGGCGTTCGCGGCGGAGACGAGACGAGAGGTGGAACGGAGAATACGCGCGATTGACGGCGAGATTGAACGCGCCGCGCGCGCTCGGCGGCGGGACAACCACATGTTTGATGGCAATCGTGATGATGGCGACGATGACAAGAGTGCACGGAAAGTAGTACAATCGAGATATTTAGAGGCGGTCAACGCGAGGCGCGAGGAATTTGCCAAGCTTCATCGAGCTAAGACGTCCGTGGCGTTTGGGTCAACCATTCGCGCGTAGACACTATAGTAGGCACGCATACATTGAATTCATTGTTTGTATTGGTATATTTTTACTACACGAAAACTATCGTTACTTTTTGCCCTTCTTTGCGTATTTGCGTCCGCCGTCGTCGCGAGCGCGCGCGGCTTCCGCCTTGCCGCGTTCGCGATGTCGCTTCTTCGCCGCATCCTTCTTGAGCGCGTTGCGCCATTCGTCCTCCTTACCTTGCGCCTTGGCGCGCGCAGCGCGACGCACAGCTTGTTGTGCTTCACGTTTTGCGACTTTTTCATTACGAATAGTGTTGAGCTGCTGCACCATCGTCGCGAGTTTCTTCTCATCTTTGTCGCGTACGACGGCGCGACGCTGCTCGAGCGTTTGCCGCGTTCGCGCCTGCTCCAATTTAGGCTTGGACTTGAACGGCAACGCTTGTTGAAGCGCCTTGGGCACATGTAACTTGTTGAACACGCGCGCCTTGCGTTCGATTGGCTTATAAATGGAATCAACGTTGACTGGGATCGGGATAGATTTTTCATACCGAAGTTGACCGACGGTTTTCATGCCGCGCCAATCCTTGGTGTCCTTCATCATGCTCGTCGTGAGCGGATTGTAGAACTTTGGAACATCCACCTTTGTCCACGTGCGTAAGAATACGATATCAGACAAGAGTAATTTGTCCTCAAAAGAAGCGCGGAAACTACCTTCTCTCATGCCACCATCCTTGGCACCGTGCGCGGCTTCGCCCGGTTTTATAGCCTTTTTAATCGTCCCTCGAATGCCCGAAACCGTGCGCAACGCCGCGCCTTCAAATCTCCCCACCTCCAACGACGAGTTGAACATCCCAGAAATAAAAGCCGTGTTCTTAAACACCTTCGAAGGCGTTCCGACGAGTTTGAGCTTTTTCACGATCTTAATAGAGTGATCAAACTCGAGAATGGTCGCCGAAGCGGCGATGCGAAAACTCGCCTGCTGCGACGCCATGCTTTGGAAGCAAATCACACCCGTGTTCTGCGGCGCCAGTGGGCCGTAAAATGTCGCATAACAGTGCATGTGATCGGGCGTGTATTTAATCATACGATGCCTTGAGTTAGCGTCGAGCATGCTGTACACTGGGATGCTTTGGAAACGTCGCCAGCCGATGGAGAAGATGAGCGGGTCTTGATTCTTCAACGTCTTGCGATGCCAGCGGTGCTTTTTAAGACGCACTTGTTGCACACCCATGATTTCTTCACCAGGGAGAATGCCACCGATGACGATCGGACGCGTGGGGTCGAAATTTTCAACCCATTCGCACGGCACTTTGGCGAGAACGATGCGCAAGTATGCACCTGGACGGAAACCTTCCATGGCTTGACGCGTGTTGTCGGGCAGCGTGTCGAGAATGGCGCGCGAACGCGCGGTTTCCTCCTTCATTTGATTCTTTACGAGCTCAAAATATGATGACGGACCATCGTCGTCGACAAAATTTGGACTCTTCTTTTTCATAGTTTGATCGCCGTCGGCGACAAACTCTTCGTGCTTTGAGCGTTTGGCTTCGAGACGGCGTTGCTCCGCGGCTTCCTCGTCTTCGTCTTCGTCTTCGTCTCCATCATCGTCGGCGCCTCCCATACCAGGACCAAACTTTTCTCCAGTTTCTAAATCTTCAAAGTCGCCAAACACCTCATCATCGTCATCATCACCAGCTTCCGCGCTCGGCTGTGCCTCACTTCGCGATTTTGCGGCGTCCCAATCTCCAGTGACGAAACGGTTGCGCAACGACGGGTCGTCGAGATCCAACCCAGAACGAACTTCACTCGTAAACTTACTGCGATCGAAAGAATCGAGGGCATCAACCTTGGAGTCAGATTCTTCTTGTTTTTTGAACAAATCGTCGGACTCTGAATCGGATCCTGAATTGTCGCTATCGTCACCCACACCGTCATTCGTCGTGTCGTCGTAGATGATCTCCATGAGCGTCTTTTCGCGCTTGGCGCCGCGCATGTATTCCTTCCATTTTGACGCACCGCGACCGAGACCTTCGTCGTCATCATCATCTTCGTCGTCGCCCTCGCTGTCAACATCTTCATAACCACGCTCGGGTTCTTCGCTGAACACAGCCGCGCGACGCACGCGAGTATCTCCGGGCTTGGCTTTGCGCCGGGATGGAAAATCGTCGTCGTCGCCGCTGTCGCTGTCGCTGTCGGAATCATCACTACTCGACCCACTATCGTCGTCGTCGTCGTCATCGTCATCGTCATCGTCACTATCGTCCACGTCGAAAGCGCTCGGTTTACCGACGTCTTCGCCCTTCAATGTCCTACCACCCCTGAAGAGAGAGATTTCACTGTTCCGAAGCTTTTCGTCGACGGTGATGCGCGTGTCCTGTAATCCGTGCACCATCTCGACGCCGAAATCTACGGCGTGTTCATCTGGTAAAGGTCTGTTTTCAGCTTTGAGTTTTTGTTCGAGTTGACGCTTTGAAAAGTTCATCTGCTTGTCATCAACGGTGATGTACACGGCGTCTTTGTCGTACAATAAGCCGCCGACGTCGCTCATCGGCGCGTAGATGAGTTTTTGCTTTTCATCCAACTTGCGTTGCTTTCTCTCTTTACTCGGTAGTGGACACGGGTCGGGCATCTCTACGATTTCTTTGACTTGCATGTCGCCCACGCCTGCGACGTGAACTTGCTGTCCGTACTTTAAATTGCATCCATGCAAAAAGCCGTACAGCGCCACTTGTCTGTCGCACACTGGATCGTCGTGCACGAGTTCGGGCTTGGTAATGTCTTCAAATCTATCACCAATCAAGTACGGATGCGCCGTGCGCCACATCAGCGGCTTTGTTTTCGCCGTTGATATGAATCGTGCGAGATTCATCGTGTCACGCAAGTTATATCGCCCGTTCGATAAGCCAGAAATGTAAAACAGCTTTGCGCCGTCGTAAATTTCAGTCCAAAATCGATGCTTCAACAACTTTTTCGTCTTTTTCAGCTTTTTCACATCGTGAAACTCATCTAAATGCGTCAACACCCCCATGACTTTTGGGAAACCATGTACTTGGAGCACGTTTAAGAATTCAAACGTCTCCATCTCAAATCCAAACGACCCGTCGACGAGCAAGAGCACTAAATCGGCAATCTTCGCCGCGTCCACCATGTCGTTCAAATCATTCTTCACCTCCAAAATCTGAATCCGCCTCTTCTTCCCCGTCACCAGCGTCAGCGGCCCTTTAATTTCATTCAACGCATGCTTCGTGTAATGCTTCACTAACGATCGCACGAGCGTCGTCTTCCCCACGCCCGGCGGCCCTTGCACGACGACCACAAACGGCGGCGGCTCCAAACCTTCCCCGAGCTCTCGCACCGGCGCACGCAGCTTACGCTCGGCTTTCTCATTCGCAACCACTCTCGCACGTTTCGCCTTGCGCGCACCGCTGAATATAAACGCCCGCGGGTTGTTTCCTTGCGCTTTCGCGCCCGAAGATGCGCCGCCGCCATCATCCGTGGACTTCGACTTTTTCGCCGCATCCTTCTTCTTCTTCTTCGTCCCAGCGCGAAACGCGCGGTGGGGCTTATCCGAAGCGTTCCCGGCGAGCACGGCGTCCATGTCACGTCGGCGGTGGCCGCGGCGCGCCTACCCACGGCGTCGCGGTGTGTCGCGGTGTGTCGCGTCGAGCCGCGCACCTACACGCCGTCACCCAGGACACGCTACATACTCTTTACACGTACTTCAATGCGCTCCGTGGGTCCGAGAAAACACAGAAAATCAACCGTCAACCTAAAACGCGCCGGCGACGTCACATCGCGACGCTCGCCGCCGCCGCCGACGACGACGACGACGACGATGGCGACCGCGACCGCACGCAGCGATGCGTTTGTTACCACCACCTCGTCGCGTCGGTGTGCGCCGCCGCGACGCACGCGCGTCCCTCGGCGCGCGATTCTTCATCGTCCCCATGGGCACCACCGCGCGGTCGCCCGCTCGTCGTCCTCGCCGTGCGACGACGCGGCGTGGAAAGGATCAAAACCCAAACAATCAAGCTTACCATTAAACGCCGATGGTTCGGTGAACTACGCGTCGATCGATAGGAGTCCAATCTCGATGGTGCTCACGAGAACCATTCGCAAGCTGCTCGTGGAGGAGGTGGGCGCGGATAACGACGCGACGCCGTGGAGCGAGTTCGCGGGGACGATGACGGCGGTACGCGAGGTGAACGACATGAAGGGTAGCGCGAGAGATGTACAGATTCGTGCGAAGCGCGTGTTCGCTGGGATTTTACCTGCGCTTGGTATTGGGTTTATACCACCGATTTGGAAAAAGTACGTCAAGCCGGCGACGCCCGAGTGGATGGCGAATTACGCGTTTGTGTTGGTGTTTACGAATTTATTTCCTTGGCTCATGGGCCCTATGGAGGGCGTTGATCACGTTGATGTGAAAACTCCGGAGTTTTTACGCAAGACGTTTGCGAATTTCCCCGAAACCATTAAGGTTCCGCAGGCTGTCAAGGCGGAACGGTGTCGATTTTTAGAGTCTAGCCAATGCGCGTCGGTGTGCGTCAACACGTGTAAAGCGCCCTCGCAGGAGTGGCTTTCGGAAGATTTCGGCATGGATTTACACATCCAGCCCAACTATGACGACTTTTCATGCCAATGGAAGTTCAACGTCAAACCTCCGCCGCTGTATGAAGACGCCGCCATCATGGTTCCATGCTTTTCCAACTGCCCGAGCGAATACAAGGGTGAAAAGGACGCGTTTCGCCAGCAAGCGCGCGTCGCCAAAGGCTTTGGCATTGTCGACGGCATCGACACCTACACGGGCGAAACCTTAGAAACCATCGCCAAACGCGCAAGTGATGCCGCAAAAGCCGACGCCGCGCGCGCATACGCCGACGGAACCGCCGCAAATCCCGAAACGTACGCCTCGCGCGTCGACGACGTAAAATCCGCCGGCAAGTGTTGGTCCGTCGACGAAGCGCGCGAAGTCATGGGCACCATTCGCCCCGCCGACGGCGCATAAACCCAGCCCGCGTGGTGCTCGCCATCTACGCGCGCGTCATCTGCGCGTCATCACGCGCATTGTAGCACAGCGTGTATCAATATACATCCAACGCGACCGCGCCGAAATCTTATCCGTTTGTCCGAGCACCGGCGCCGTTGTACCCCTCTGGCATCTTGAATGCGCCGTCACACGTCGACGCCGCCGCACCGCCACGGCCCTATCGCGCGCGATGACGACGAGAGTGATTGCCCCCGCGGCAACGTTCGCCCTGGGCGCGTACGCCGAGAAACACGGCTACGTCGGCGCTGCGCTCGCGTCGGCGCGCGATGTGCATCCAACGTTTCGCAGTGGCATCGATGCGGTATTCGGCGCCGACGCGTTCGCGACGTCGGCGATGTCGACGGCGACGACGACAATGATGGGTGGTGATTTGTCGTCGAGCGCGGTGCACGCGGCCGAGGGGGCGGTGGAGAAGGCGATGCGCGCGGTGCGGGAGCTGTTCGGGGGGATGCGGGACGTCGCGGCGCCGACGTTGGGCGCGGCGCCGACGGCGATGACGAGATCGATTGCGACGACGACAACGTCGAAGGCGTCATCGTCGGTGATTGGATTTGGAGTGCCGAGTGCGTGGGCGGTGTTTTTCGCGGCTGGCGCGCTGACGGGGTGCGTGGTCGTGTACGTGGTTGGGCCCGAGCGATGCACGCTCGAAGCGAAAAAGGCGCTCAAAAAAGTCAAGGCGAGCGCGATACGCGCCAAAGATGCGTGTGCGGACGCATTAAGCGTGGTGTTGGCGTTTGAGTTTCCAGTGGCGATCAAGGAGGCGTTTATGAACGTGCGTGAGTTCATTTCTGGGGCGAGCAAGCAACTCGCGCCACTGTTGAAATCAAGCAGCGACAACTTGCTGTCGCTCATCGACGCAAGTAAGGGCACGACCACAGCCTATGCGGGTAAAGTCACGGAGTTTGTTGGTGACTTTAGAGTCAAGTACATGGATGTCGCCGCCATCATCGTTCGTGAGAAGACGATTGAGACGTACGTCGCCGCCAAGGCGACGACTCGTAAAGCGTACGACAAGACGAAACCCGTCGTCTCGCGCGCCGCGCGCGTCGTTCGTGAGTTCGTCGCCCACGTCATCGACAGCATCAAGCCCTAGAACGAAACCACCACACACAATAACACACGCCCACACGCACCCACACGCACCGCTGTCGATTGCTCGCATTTGTTTTTTGTTAAATAAAATCGACGCGCGTCTTTAACCGTCTCGGTTCACCTCGCGCAGCTGTCGTGCCTCACTCTCGCGCTCGCCATGGATACCATAGGCCCGTACAACGACAACGACGCGACGACGTCGTGGTTCATAGACTCCTACGCGCTCACGTCCCTGCCACTGGCGCCATCGATTCGTTCCAAGCTTCAACGCGCCGGGTTCGTGTCGGTGAGAGATTTGAATCGCATCACCGGTGGAAGTGCGCGCGCGTTGGCTCGTGAAGCGCAAATCACGATTGACGAGGCGAACGACGTGTTAAAAGCGGCGAGATACGGCGCGGAAGGCACCGCGCTGGCGGGTGCGCGCAGTGCGGCGGAGCTGTTGGAGGAGGAACGCGCGCGAGTTGGGATTTTTACATTTTGTGAAGAGTTGGACAAGATTCTCGGCGGCGGCGTGTCTAGCGGGGAGATTACAGAATTTTGTGGATGCCCGGGGATTGGTAAGACGCAGATATCGACACAATTGTGTGTGAGCGTGCAGATTCCTCAAGCGTTTGGTGGTCTGGAGGGTGAAGCGGTGTATGTGGATACGGAGGGGAGTTTTATGGCGGAGCGCGCGCACGACATGGCGCGTGCGTGCGTGGATCATTTGTTTCGATGTGATCCCGGCACTGGAGAAGACAAAGAAAAACTGGCCAAAGTCTTGAAGGATTTTACCCCAGAGAAGATATTGCGAGGGATTCATTTGTTTCGATGTCATGAAGTGACGGAATTGTTGGCGGTGTTGGAGACGTTGAGCGAGTTTATCGCCGAGCATCCGCGCGTGCGTTTGGTGGTGATTGATAGCGTGGCATTTCACTTTAGACAAGACTTTCAAGACATGGCTTTGCGTACGACGATTTTGTCCAAGATGACGAACCGTTTGATGTCAATTGCGACATCTCAAGACGTCGCCGTGGTCACCGTAAACCAAGTCACTGTGAAGCCGCAAAAGCAAGGCCCGGCGCGTTTGGTTCCGGCGCTCGGAGAATCATACGCACACGCGTGCACGACGCGCGTGATTTTGAGCTGGGAAAATGACGATCGCGTGGCTTTCATCACCAAATCGCCACGTTTAGCACAGGCGAGCGCGCGGTACACAGTCACGAGCGGTGGCATTCGCGACATTCCTCGCGGCGTCAAGCGCGACGCGCCGCAATGAATCCGTGCCCCATGTATGAATGTAGAAAGTAACGCTATGCAGTAGTTTGTAGTATGAATATGTCTAGTACCGGTATTTCGTGGAATAATCCTTAGGGGAGATGACTAAACCTCGTCCCTTTCTCGCGCCTGTGTACACCACCTCAACTATGTCAATGAATTCTTGCTTCTCCCCGAGAGGAAAGTTAATCTTATTGTTATTCCCCGTGCCTAAATCAATCATGATATGCTTATTACGGAAGAAAAACATCACAGTGCACGGGTCGTACAGCTCGTACATCGCGTTGAAGTCTGGAACCTGTGCGAAAGAGTGAAGGCGCAAACGAGAAGAGCCGTCAGTCCGCGCGCGAAGAAGAAACGAACAAAGACACCGCGAGTTCATGCGCGCACGCAACCTACATACCTCGGTGATGTCTACTAAATACACAATCGCAAAGTTTTTAATCTTCTCCGCGCACCCAGCTAACATCTACGTCGAAAACCGATGGTCAGTACGTTGAAACCACTTGCGCGACTTGAAGGAAAACGAACCTCATCCATGCGCATGCACGTATCGTCGGCGTCAGAGCCGAAACGAATGCATACCACGCGGTCTTCCTCTGATAAGATGGCTTGGTCTACGGCCCATCCCGAACGAAGGTGCGGCAAGAGATACGACATGGTGAGTTATGACGTCGTGTGCGTGAGGCGCGCGTTTGGTGGTTTCGGAAAGTGAACGCGTATGTATTGAAATTTTTCTAAAGTGTTTATCGTTTCTTCTTCTTAGGACGTTCGTCGCTATCAGACAAATCTGCATCTTCGCGCGCAGCCTTTTCTTCGAGCTCATCCCAAGATAAGCCTTCTTCGTCGTCTTCATCCAACTCCTCCTCTCCTTCGTCTTCTTCGGAATCGTACACGCTTTCGGATTCAGAGTCATCTTCGCTCTCGGATTCGTCTTCATCCTCACTCGGTTCAAACTCGCTCATCTCTTCGTCTTCTTCATCTTCGCCATCGGAAGCTTCGTTGTTCAAGAACTCCCAACCGCCAGCTTCGAGCCATCCATCTGGATCCTCCTTGATTTGCCTCAAAAGCGGCTTCCAATTCAAGTTGGCTTTGCCTTCGTAGTACTTGACGTCAAGTGTCGTCAACCACTGCTTGATGTTATCCAAGTACTGACTCGGAATTTGATCGATACGGTGCACTTCGCGATTGAAATCGCGGAAGATGATGGCCATATCAAAGTTCTTCAAGTGGAAACCAACACGTTCCAAGTTAATGACTTCAATGTCGCTGGAAGAGATGACAAGGGGCGGGAACTCGGTGAGTTCAACCAAGCACGTCGCCGTGGGCAAAATGCGCACAGTAGACTTGAACGCCACACCTTGGAACGCGAGTTGGTGGTAGGGCGAATCGAATTCCAAGTTCAAGTGCGGGAAATCTTTCTCCCAAATCTCTTGCACGCGCTTGGCAAAGTGACTGAACTCTTTCTGAATTTTCTTTTGTCGCTCACGCTCGCGCTGCTCGTCTTCGATTTCATCCGGGTCGTACATGTTACGACGTCCACCGTCTAAGTTTTGCACAGATTCCATGACCTCTTGATAGAATTGCACATCCTGCGTCTTCTTCTTGCCAACCATGATTGGGTTCTTCAAGTGGAAATGAATCAGTGTCTTGAGTTCTTGCTTGGCGGGTTGGAAAAACGCAAATCGAATGTTCTCATACATGATGTCGACTTGCTCATCCATCTTCGCGCCAACATAACGCATACCATTCGTGTGCGCTTCCAACGTACCAGCCTTGCGACCACCGCGACCACCAAACGTCGGTAACATCCACAAACCAGTCAAACGGTGGACGCGACCAGACGAGAGAATGAGACGCTCTTGGCGCACCAAATCGGCGCGTTGCGCACGTTCAGTCTCTCGCTGCATGATGTTACGACGCAGCGCCTGGATTTCTTGAACAACGTGGTTTGCATGTCTCGCATCAGTGCTGCGAAAGCTCACTTCTTTCAGAAAGATGGAGTTCGGGAATCTCACCGCCGGAGCGTACTTGAGATTCGCTGCGCCGGTCGTAGGGAACTGGAAGTTGATGCGGATGAAAGCCGCGCCAGCGTCTTGACTGACTGACGCAGACTTGACTGACATGATGTGGAAAGGCACGAGCTGGCCGTAAATCGGCACGAGCAGGGTTTCACGATCTTGGTCAACAGCAAGAACGAGTTCATTTGAACGCGGCGTCGGGACGTCGCGCACCGTCTTGTAGGAGACAAACTCAGCCGAACCCCCTATGACGCTGTTGTTGATTTCGTCATCCGCAGCTTGTGTCAATCGCTTGTAGGTTTCAGCGTTTTTCTTATCCGCCAACGCGCGTTGACGACGTTCACGGTCTTCCGCAGAGCTCGGACCAGATTGCTCCAAGCGCGTCTTGGCGCCCAAAATAACACCGCCCTGCTTGATTTCGACATTCGCATCGTCTTCCTCTTCCTCTTCGTCATCTTCGTTCGTGACGTAAGAAATCTCCTTGACGCCCTTTGCGTTCGTGGTCAAAACTGTCGGTTTTTCACCACCTGTGCTCACCAACGCAGAGTCGGCAATCATGATGGCGTACGTTCTGCTCTTGCTCCCCTCCTTGGCGCTCGGCTCTTCCAAACCTTGCAAGCCAACGGCGAGGTTGAACGTCATACCAGCCTTAATGACGTTCTCGCACTTCGCATTCAACACGAAGGTCATGTCTCTGAATTCAAGACCGATGCCAGTGCCGACGTTCTTGGTGAGCTTGGATGCCAACATCGCGCCGTCGACACCCTCAGCGTTCGTCAGCGCAGTCTTCACCGCCTCGTACACTGAAGCACAAGTGGCGCCGTCGACAAGCGCAGCTAAACCAGCTTCTTGCGCGGCTAAGACAGCGCTATACGTCGCTTCTTGCGCGGGTGTGGGATCAACCATGTACGTACGTCCGATGTTGGCGCAATACTGCGTGTATCGAGCGCCAACGGACATGTGCACCACCGCCGGCGGCGAAGCGTAGTGCAACTTTGCCGATGAGCTCTCAGCGCTGTATCGTAGATCGTACTCTCCACCAGATTGGATGATTGGCGGGTAGCAAATGTCGCAGTCACCTTCGTCGAATTTCAAACCGAGCGTCGTCGGGCTGAGCACGGCATCCTCCGTCATCTCCGAAAGTTTGGCGTGAGTGAGTTTCTTCTCATCTTCAATCGCGGCTTCCATTTCTCTCACTGCAAAAGACAAACCTTTACTCACCAATGCAACAGCGTTCTTCAAGGTGGTCACCTCTTTGTCATCCTTCTCCGCCATGGCGTGCGCCAACCCGCTGGAAATATCCTTAATCTCCGTTCCAGCCGCCTCGAGCGCGGCAGTGACGGATGTCATCATCGTGCCTTCATTCTTTTCTTTGGGCACCATACCAACCACGAGTTTCTCAGCCTCGATGGCGTTTAAAATCTCCTTGGCTTGCGCCGTCCCGTCCTCACCCTTGGGCTTGACGTACACCATGAGATCCAACCCGCACTCTCGCTTCAACATCTCCTTTGCATTCTCCATCAACGCCGCCTTCTTCCCCCCAGCAACGACGTGTATGGCACCATCGGTAAACATCAACAACGTATCCGGAAGCTCATACGAAAACAACCACACTTCGAGCGCGACCGCTTTCAAATACCTCAAATCATCCTCCTTATTCGCCCCGGTCCCCACCACGAGCGCGGTGGCGCCGTTAAACCGCGTCTCGCGCATCTCGCGCCACTCCGCATACATTTTCTTCATGCGCCTCGCGCACGCGTCTTCATCCATCGCCGGCGCGCCCATGGTGTGCGCTTAGATGTGCCCGCGCTGTCGCGCGATCCGAGCTGTCCCGCAACCACCTCGACGCGAATTAACGCGCCACCGCCACCGCCGTCGCACACACGCACGAGCGCGGAGTACGAGCGCGGAGCACACGAATCACGCCCACGTCTTCGGTCGCACAAAACCGCGCGCACGCACCGCCCGTCGACGTATGCCGCGCCGTGCGTGGGCTGATTTTCAAATCACACGCAGCTCAAAAACACCCGATTTTTCCGCACGGGTGTCGAACGCACCCAACGCCCGAGCTCAAACGCGCGTCGCCGTCGCGGCGCGTCGCCCCGGCCGACGTCTCGCGCGCGAATCGACGCAGAAAAATGCAACGCATCTCTGCGTGCGCTGAGTTGGAGGTTTTCGACGTCGCGCGCGACGCACGGGGTCGTACCCGATGGATGATGCGGTGCGACATCAAGAGACGCGCGCGCGACATTCGACGACGCCGAACGCGCGCGCGACATTCGATGGTGACGCACGCGAGCGCGGCGTCGGCGTCGGCGTCGTTGACGTCGTCGGTGTTGGCGCCGATGCGCAGTAGGGCGACGGCGACGCGGCGGCGGCGGCATCGCGCGCGGCGGTGGGGCGCACCGACGCGCGCCGCCGCGGTGGAGGGCGACGGCGTGAGTGCGGGCGTCGGTGAGGACGGCGCGAGCGCGAGCGAGGGCGAGGGCGTCGGCGGGGGGCGTCCGGTGATCGTGCTCGATGGGGCGAACATCGCGTGGGGGTACTCTGCGGCGTTGCACGCGGCGTTTGGGAGCAAGAATAAGCAACCGCTTTCGCGAGGCGTGTTGGCGGCGCTCGCGCACGAGGATTGGGCAAAGATTGACGCGGATGTGGTGTGTTTCGTGCCGTCGACGTATGTTGAAGGACCGTTGCATGGTCTAGCGGATGGTGGGGATTTAAGCACGGTTGTGGCGAAGAATGTGAGGTATTTGGGTGGCGGCGCGTGGCGCAACGAAAAGCTGTACGCCGAAGTCGAGCGCGGGCGCGTGGTGCTCGTTGAGCGGCCGGCAGGGAAACGAAGTGCGGATGATTTGAAGATTATAGATTATGCGCGCGAGCGCGAGGCGCGGATTATATCGAATGATCGATATAACGATCATAAGATGGGTGTGGGCTCGCTCAAAGCGTACTTGAAGTCACATTTGTTCGACTACGAATTCGTATTCGGTACCGATAAGAAACGCATCGAGCACCAAGCTGAGGCTGTGGAGGTGTGCGTAGGGAGTAAATATTTACCAAGTCCACCCGTAGAGGAGAGTGAAGAGACGAATGGGGAGTGGAGCGCGGAAGTGCACGCGAGCGGTAGCTCCAGACCTTGGGCTCGATACGCCAAGGATGCGTTGTGGGGCAAAAACGGTCAACCGCGCATGAAAAAGCGTCGGTCCATGGGCAAGGCTGTGCGCGCGCCACAAATACCCGCGAAGGATTTAGGGTTCCCGTTTTGGGCGCTCGACGACGAGTTCATTCCTTGCGTATTCAATCCTTCGTGTAAATTCTAGTCACCCGTAGTTTTGACGTCTCGTCTTGTAAATTTCATCCTATTCTATTGCTATCACTGCTACCTAATGCTACCATCTACGTGCGCGCATTGGCGCATATTTCGCGAACTTTTGCGAGCTTTTCTAAATCGGGTAACGGCGTGCTGTTCGTCGCCGCCGCGTCCTTGGAAAACGACCACGCGACGCACCATCGCGACGTCTTGCCTTGAACCAACTCTGTGGTGCGCACCGCGGGCACGCGCATGGTGTGAAATACGCTTCGCATCTTCGTCATCGTCTTCTTCTTACCGCACATCGTGGTGAACCAGTGTATAGAGTGCTTCATTTCGAGCGAATCGCGAAACATGGCCTTGATAAAGGCTTCTTCGCCTCCTTCGCACACCATCTCCGTCGACGTGCCACCGCACGCCGTATTTGGATTCAATCCCGCCTCGTCTAGAGATTCGAAAAACGGCGGATTGCACATACAAAACGTAAACTTTTCGTCTGGTTTCACCACGCCAGACAAGACGTTGAACGTGCCATCGCTCGCCCTGGCGTCTCGGATTTCAATCAGCGCGTCCAAGTGCGGATTTAATCGCGCGTTTGCCTTGGCGCCTTCGAGCGCTACATCCGTGACATCTGAGCCTACGAACGACCACCCGTACGTTGCCGCGCCTAAAAGAGGATAAATCACGCTCGCACCAGTGCCGATATCCAACACGCGCACGTGCGCGCCATCGCCCGCCTCTCGCCACGTCGGCGCGCTCAACGCGTCCAACTTGTGCAACCACGACAAATAATTCAATCTATTCGGCACGGGTGGCACCAAGTGCCCCGACGGGATATCCCAACCTTGAACATCGTATTTTACTCGCAATATCGACGCCGTTAACGCTCGCGTGCTTTCCCAATCCTTAAAATCAACCCGAATGCGACCGTCTTCCGCGTCGCCAACCTCCTCTCCGCCCATGCGCGCACGTTTCACCACCGCACGCAACGCCCCACCATCGCGTTCGGCAATGTCGGCGAAATCAATCGCATAATCTCGCGTCCGCGCCTTCCCACCCATGCCTTCGAGCGCCGTACGCGAGAAACGCGCCAAAAGGTTTCAAATTTATTCAAAATCAATTCAAAAAGCCACGGCTCGCGACGCGGAAACAATCCATGCGCACGCCCTCGCGTCGACGTCAACCCACCGCGCGGCGCGCTCGAGCGCTCGCACCACACCTCGCGCTCGCCCCGTGCGCGAAATCGAGCGCGAGTCGACGTCTGGCGACGCCCGTAGCGCGCGACACAAACGGTCGTGGGGCGACATGTCCGACCGACCGTGACCACGCAACGGCTGCTGACTCGACGTTGAATTCCCCAGTGCACGTCGCGCGCGCGATGTCGCCCACGCTCGCGAGCTCATCAGACGACGACGATGACGTCCCTTTAGCCATGCGCGCGCCTGCGCGCGCACCCGCGGCGCCAGCGCCGGTGGCGACGTCGCAGCCCGCGAGCAATCCGAATCATTCGATGGCGCAGCATCAGAATGCGCCGGACCGATCGCACGCCAGCGCTGTGCACGTGAAGCCAACGACGGTAATTGCGAGTTCGTCAGATGACGACGACGATGTGCCACTCGCAGCGCGCGTGAAGCCTGCGAGTATGTCGGCGCCAGCGGCGCCAGTAGCGCCGATGGCGACCGCGATGGCGCCGAAACCGGCGCCGGCGCCACTCGCGCGTCCGGCGCAGCCTCGCCCGCCCATCGTGGTTGCCAAACCGCCAATCGCGAGTGGATTTAAAATGGCGAAGCGGCCTGTTATTTTACCTGCCAAGCAGAGTTCGGTACTCGATAGTTCTTCGGATGAAGAGGACGATCGACCGATCGCGGCGCGAAAGCCCAAGGGTTTGGTGACGATGAAACCGCCGACGTCGTCTTCGGCGGCGCACGGACATCGCGATAAGTTGTTGGTGAAGAAATCACACAAACGTGATCGTGATGAGAAGAAGATGAAGAAGGAGAAGAAGCATCACGTGAGTGGGGAAAAGCGTCCGAGAGAGTCTTCGGGGGTGAGCGCGCCTCGTAAGACACCGAAGAGCGACACCGCGTGGGTCGCAAAGAAGGGCGCCGTGGTTCAGTGGAAGACTCTCGAGCACAATGGTGTGGTGTTTCCACCAGAGTATGAGCCGCACGGTGTGCCTTTGGTGTATGATGGGCAAGAAGTCGTGCTTTTACCGCATGAGGAAGAGGTTGCCGGTTTCTTCGCCGTCATGAAGGATTCCGATTACGCCGAAAAGCCTGTCTTCGTAAAGAACTTTATGGACGGCTTCCGTGCGACGTTGAAAAATGGACCTCACAGCTTTATTACTGACTTTAAGAAGTGCGATTTCACCAAGATGTACATGCACTTTTTCGAGATCCGTGAAAAGAAGAAAGAAATGACAAGCGAGGAAAAGAAGAAAATCAAGGCAGACCGCGACGCGGCGGAGGAAAAGTACACCTGGGCAACCATCGATGGACGCCGCGAAAAGGTTGGTAACTTCCGCATCGAGCCTCCAGGATTGTTCCGCGGTCGTGGTGAGCACCCGAAGATGGGTAAGATCAAGCGTCGCATCATGCCGGAGGATGTCACGATAAACATAGGAAGAGAAGCCAAGGTGCCAGAGCCGCCCGCGGGGCGCTCGTGGAAGGCGGTTATTCACAACGACACGGCGACGTGGTTAGCGGGTTGGAATGACGTGATCAACACCAAGGACTGGAAGTACGTGCAGTTTGGTGCCACGTCCACCATCAAGGCTGAAAGCGACCAGAAAAAGTATGAAAAGGCGCGTTCGCTTCACAAGTTCGTTGACAAGATTCGCTCCGACTACAACAAAAACATGTTGAGCCAAAGTAATGAAATGGCCCAGTTAGCCGTGGCGACGTACTTGGTTGATAAGCTCGCTCTTCGTGCCGGTGGTGAAAAGGATGAAGATCTCGCTGATACCGTTGGGGTGTGTACTTTACGTGCCGGACACATTGAGTTTATGGAGAATAGCGTTATCAAGTTTGACTTTTTGGGTAAGGATTCCATCCAGTATCTTCAAGAGCATGAGATTGCGCCCAACGCATACAGCTGTCTCAAGCGATTCTGCGCTGGTAAGGGACCGGAAATGGATATCTTTGACGCAGTGACGCCGCAGACTGTGAACGCTCACCTCCAAACGCTCATGCCTGGTCTCACCATCAAAGTGTTCCGTACGTACAACGCGTCCATCACGCTCGATCGCTTGCTGGAAAACACAAACACGAACGACACCGTGCTTCAAAAGAAGTCTACGTATGACGCTGCGAACAAGGAAGTCGCCATCTTGTGCAATCACCAGAAGGGTGTCAGTAAAGCACATGACACGCAAATGGAAAAGCTTCAAGACAAGAAGAAGGAGCTTGCCAAGGCGATCACCGCGATGAAGAAGAGCGACGATAAAAACAAAAAGAAGAAGCTTGCGGCGCTCAAAGAACGTATGACGAAGTTGGAGATTCAAATGAACATGAAGGAAGAATTAAAAACGGTTTCGCTCGGCACATCGAAGATCAACTACCTTGATCCGCGTATCACGTTATCGTGGTGCAAACGCCATGAAGTACCGCCAAACAATGTGTTTACCAAGGCGTTGATTGAAAAGTTTCACTGGGCTATGGACTGCGAAATGGATTTCAAGTTTTGCTGAGCGTGCTCAAATCTCGTTGAAAAAGTTGAAAGAGACAAAGGTTAAAAGAAAGTAATAATACCGTAAACGTTTGTTATAACAAAAATATGTGATGATATCTAAGGTAGTATACTTTCGTCTCAGGAGAAACTCGCGCGAAGACGACATCGGCGACATCAGACTCGAACCGGCGTTTTAACAAAACGCTTTTGATTCGGTCGTCACAAATATCGATATTCGTCTCGCGCAAACGTGACAAACTATTGAGTTTGTCATCCAGAGGCTTTTGCATACGACACATCTAACGGTTGTTCGAGGACCTCGTCTGGAATGCCAAGAACTTGCGCGAACGCGCTCTCAGGCGCGCCCTTGCCAGTCTTTTCGATTTTACGAAACGCTTGAATGAGCTCCGAGGAATGCACCGCTCCTGAATACACCTCAGAAGCCCCGATGATGAAATTAGGGATAGAGTGAATACCCATGCGTCGCAAAATATGCAGAGCTCCCTCTATTTCCATCTCACCTTCGCTAGATGCGAGGAATTCTTCCGCTTTTTGCGCATCGACGCCCGCCGTGCTCGCGGCTTGTATTAGCATTTTACGATCATTCAACTTTTGTCCAAGCTCGAAATGTCGCTTGTTCAAATCGTTGTACAGCGTCTCGCTCACAGTGCACCCATAATTTTTCGTCACCCACTGCACCAAGCGATGACTTTGCATCGTACTCGATGCCAAACGATCCAAATTAAAATGCTTGATGCCGGCGTCGAGACCGCGCTCCTTCAATCGATGCCTTCTCTTTTGCTCCTCAAACTCTTGCTTACCTCCCCACTTACGCTCTAAGCGCACTCTATTTGTTTCACTCCAACTCTCATCTCGCGGATAGTCAGGTTCTAAAAAGAACGGCACCCGAATCACCGTGAAACGTAATGGATTTTTTGGATCCAATGGCTCGCGTTGCACCGCGCGCATCGCCCGCTGCAACTGTCGCTTGCCAATGTACCCGTTCGGTCACATGGTATCACTCACCAACTCAACCGTCACCAGCTGATGTTTCCCCCGAACAATCGACCCTAACGTCGTCATCGTTCGTTTACTCAACTCCCTCGCAAACATCCTAACGCTCGTCTCGACGTCTTACTTTGTATCCACCGTCTCGTGCGTGTGTCCCGGTGGCAACGCAAACCCGTCCACGGCTTCAGAAAACCGCACGACAACCTTATCCGCCGTTATCTCCGCCGACTTCACGTTCACCAGCGCCTTGATGATCGCCGATGCGACTTCTTTTCGAACCTCGGGCGTGCGGCACGCTTTGGGTAACCTGTGCGCGGATAACGACGACGACGAATTACACGGCTGTCAATACGCGACGACCAAAACGACGACCAAAACGACGACCAAAACGAACGCAAACTATATCGTATGCTCGCACGACGCGCGTCGATCGCACCGAGCGCGAGCGCACGCACCACGCGACGTGAACGAACGGCATGTATGTGCGCGTCGCAAACTGACGCCGAACGACGTCTGACGGCATTCACAGCCTCCGCGCGTGACGATCCGCGCGAGCGCGACCGAACGCGCATTCGCGTACGCACACAGAGATACTCGTGCGTTCGATCGCGACGCCGCGCGCGCGAACGACGGGCGCGGCGACGGACGGACGGGACACGGACGGACACCGCGGTTGGCGTGGCGGCGGCGGCGCGATTGGTCTCGTTGACGCGCCGAAATGAAGATTAAAACCATCTCACGCATCGAAGAAGACTACACGCGCGAGTGCACGAGCGATGCGATCAAAGTGCATCGTAATCTCGACCCGGAGCTGCGGCCGATGCACCGCGCGGTGGAGTATAAACGCGCGTTGAATGCGGTGAAGCTTGATAAAATGTTTGCGAAACCGCTCGTCGGGCAAATGGGTGGGCACGCGGATGCGGTGATGTCGATGGCGAAGTCTCCCGTGTCGTTGACGGAGCTCGTGAGTGGTGCCGCGGATGGGGAGATTCGCGTCTGGGACGTGCCGTCGTTGAAGACGATGAGGATACTCAAGGGACATCGGGGCGCGGTGCGCGGGGTGTGCGTGTCGCACGACGGCGCCAACGTGGTGAGTTGTAGCGACGACGCAACGGTACGCGTGTGGACGTTACCTCGCGCAGGGATGGGTGAGATGAATGATCCAAACAGGGCGATTCCTGTGGACGTAACGCATAACATTAGCTCGCAAGATAACGGGTTTCGCGATTGCGACGCGCACTGGGGCAAGCCCGAGTTTGCCACCGCCGGAACGACGGTGCAAGTGTGGAACATGACGAGGCAAGTACCGTTGCATACGTTCGATTGGGGCATAGACACGGTGCTATCTGTGCGTTATAATCCTGTGGAGGTGGACATTTTCGCGTCGTGTGGGTCTGATCGTTCCATCGCGTTGTACGACGTGCGTCAGCAAACGCCGTTGAAAAAGCTCTTCATGCAAAATAAGTGCACAAAGCTGTGCTGGAATCCCATGGAAGCGTTCAATTTTACCGTTGCTAATGAAGATTGCAACCTGTATTCGTATGACATGCGAAAGTTGGACATTGCAACGTGCGTGCACAAGGATTTCGTGAGCGCGGTGATGGATATCGACTACTCGCCGACGGGTCGCGAATTCGTCGCGGGTTCGTACGACCGCACCGTTCGCTTGTTCGATTACAACGCCGGGCACTCCAAGGATGTGTATCACACCAAGCGTATGCAGCGCGTGTTCTGCACGCGATTCTCTATGGACGGCTCTTACGTCTTCAGTGCCTCTGATGACATGAACATTCGATGCTGGAAATCCAAGGCGAGCGCGCAAGGCGGCACACTCCTCGCTCGCGAGAAGCGCAAGCAGGCGTACAACGCGTCGTTGATGGATCGATTCAAGCACATGCCAGAAATTAGACGCATTGCCAACCATCACCACGTACCAAAGGCTATTCACAAGCAAACCAAGTTGCGTCGTACAATGATCGATGCGGAGACTCGCAAGGCGAAGCGTCGCGTCGCGCACGCCGCCCCTGGAGCGGAAAAGGTCGAATTCAAGCCTGCAAGAAAGAAGAAGATCGTGACGCAAATGGATTGAGTCGTATATCTAAAACCTTGGGACGTAGAAATAGAAATTATAGTAGCATTACAATGTACAACGACGACACTTTTGACTCCACATCAGTTGGAACCTCTCAACTTATCCAAGCGTGCTTGTAAATCGTCGTCAATAGCCGAGGCGCCACCAGCAGATGGTGCACTCGGCGTTTCTCCCCCTACGCTTCCTTCTAAAACGGCTGTCGCCTTGACGTGTTCTTGCTCTAATGGTGCCGAGATCTTCACAGCCGGGGCATCGATTAATTCTTCTCCGACGTTACATCCGAGTTCATCAAGCACTGCGTTTACGAGCTCCTCAGTCTCCTCCTCTTCATCCTCCCCAGCGAATGCATCATCAATAGCATCGCCCATGACTTCCGTAGTCATATCCATCTTTTCATTTTGCTTCTCAAATTCCTTCAAAATGTTATTTAACGATGGTAAATTTAACTGCGTATTCATGGACTTCATGGCTCGAGTCACTCCGCGCATTGCGTCGCCCATCGCCTGCGTGCTCTTCAACGTTTGCATTCGAAGCGAAACCCCTTGCAGTTGCGACTTGAGCGCATAAAATTTCGTTATCGAATGTCGCGTGCGCACTAAATCTTTCGCCATCACCTATGTATGCGAATAAAGCGACGCGTCAGAGCGCGATTCATCAATTTCTCTCTCAAAATCTTCTCAATATAATCTCACTCTTTACAACCCTCAACGCCAGGAAGCAACGTATCATCGAACGGGATCTCGCACACGCACCTTGACCGCGCCCATTTGATTTGCTTTGGCCATCTTTTTTATTTCCACGATGAGTTTCTTCTCCTGAGACATCATGCCCGTGCGCTCTCGATCGAGCTCGCGAATCGACTTGTCGAGCATACGCTTATTCTCGCGCAGCAATTCGCTCGGCGTCTTCTTCTTCGCGAATAACCACATGGTGAGTGTATGCGTTCGTCGTTTTTTTCGAATACGGCGACGGCGACGACGACGACGACGACGACGACGCGCGCGTCCAAACAATGACGATTCTCGCAGCGCCAGGTGGAGCTTTATTATATTAACTGTTCTTCGTTGACAACGGAGTGGTCTAAATGTTGTCGAGCTACTGCGGCGATTCTCAAAGCTTCCCACCGTTCATGAACACGCGCGCGGCGATGGCGATGGCACAAGTGATGCCAAACGCGACGGGGCCGTAACGGGTTAAGAGTTGGTCCGTTGAGAGCGCCGGGCGGCTATCGACATGACGCTCGATGACCTCCTTCAACGCCATGTACGCCTTGTCCACGTCGTCGTTGACGATGACAGCGTCGTAGAAACCCGCGACATCTTTGGACTTCATCTCGGTGCGTGCGTTCTCTAATCGCTTCAACACCGCGTCTTCGGCCTCAGTGCCTCGACCGCGTAAGCGTCGTTCGAGTTCTTCCATCGACGGCGGCGCGATAAACACGTAGGCCGCATCCATGCCGCTCTTCTTCACCAGTTCTGCCCCTTGGACGTCAATGTCTAACAAGCAAATCTTCCCTGCCTTGGTCACGCTCTTTACTGCCGCGAAAGATGTTCCGTAGATGTTTTGATGCACGTGCGCGTGTTCGAGAAACTTGCCATTCGCTATGTCTCGCTCCATCGCTTGCTTGTCCACGAAATTGTAGTGCACGCCATTCACCTCCCCTGGTCGCGGTCCTCGCGTCGTGTGTGACACAGAAAACCCAAACTTATCGGGGAACTCTCGCTGAAGCATAGCAATCAACGTGCCTTTGCCGACGCCCGAAGGACCGACGATGACTAGCGGACGCATCCTGTCTCTTCTTTTACTGCGGTGGTGGTTGTAACGACCGGTTTAATCCGAGTCGACGCGCACGTTCGTGTTCGCGGGCGAGTCTGGCGCGATCGGCGGTGTCTTGTGGCGTCGTGGGCGCGCCGAGTTCGCGTGTCGCCAAGTAATCTCGGCGAAGGAGTTCAAACTGAGCGTCGTCGGTACGAAAAGTAACCGTCAGTACGACGATATTGCGCGCGAGAGATACAGAGAGAGCGAAAGAGACGCGAATGAAAATTCACACGATGACGAACCTCTTCTTTGTCTTCGCTTTTGAGTTCGATGCGACTCGGAGGACGACGTAACATGTGCGAAAGTGAGGACACCCGGGTTTGGAACACGAGGCAAACGCGCGCAAATGTGACTGAAGTAATGAATTTTTAGGAGACAATCTCTCAACTACAGTGGTTCTACTAAGGTATAAATACTCAACCGCGATCCAACACTTGGATGGGCACACATACGCAAACAAAAACGCACAACACTAAAAAGCAATTCGCGGTGGCGGCGACAGACAAATTTATCTGCCTTGAGCCAACAACGTGCGCGTTTGTTCAAGGTTACCTTCGACAAGCTCAAGACGAGCCTTCGGGAGCGGAGCTAAGCCGTTGAAAGAGAAGTGACCAGCCAATTGGTTGAGGGCGTTGTAGAACGCGCGACCCGAGGCAGTCTTGGATGAACCGCCCGGCGCGTACTTGGACGACCACACGTTGGACGTCTTTTGGAACGCCGCGATGGCCTTCTCACGCGTCGGGTCATACACATCCATAGCCAACAATCGTTCAACCTCAGACACAAATGCGAGCGTGTCGCTTTGATATGTCGTAAGGTTCGGATTCGTCGATGCATTCGCCGCCTTGAACTCCCGGCGAGGCGCGTTGTATGAATCCGCCCCGAGTCCATCTTCGGCGAGAATTCTCGCGCGGCAGTCCGCACCATCCTCCGTCGGATCGCACACCTCCTTATACTTACGGTTCGGGTCCATCGTTTGCGCGCGCGCCGGCGCGCTCACGAGCATCACTGCGTGCGAAAATACATACAAATGTCAGTTCTTCAGCGTTGGTGCCTCGCGCGCGCTTTTTTATCAATCAACCACACCACCGCTCCATCGGTCGTCGGCGTCCCATCACAGCCACCACCACCGTGGTCGTCACACCCACGCGTCATCATCGCGCATCTCTCTCGCCGCTTTCGCGCGCACACGTACCCGCAGATGCAGCCGCGAACAACGCATCGCGTCGGGACGTCGTCGTAAACTGTTCCTTGCCCATCGACGCCTTGGCGGTCGTCGTCGTCGCCGCGCGGCGGTGGTGGCGGCGCGGCGCCGGCGTCGTCGTCATCGTCGTCGTCGTCGTCGTCGTCGTCATCGTCATCGTCATCGTCGTCATCATCGGCAGGCGCGGACGCGAGAGGCGTCGAAATGTGCGGCACAGCGAGGACGCGCGCGCGAGGCTGGGGGCGTGACGTCACTCGATTGGCACGGTGCGCGACTATGACTATGACTCGATGGACAATGTTCTAGGATGTTTATACCCACGCCGCCCAGCCTGGATACATGGATGCGAGCCTGTACGGGTCTTGTGCGTCGTGGAGTAACTGTTGGACTTGACCTTGGATGGAACGTAATTCGCCGTCTTCGTAGCCGTCGAGTTTTTGCTTGACGCGCATCAACGCGCGCTCGGCGTCCAAATTACCCTCCTCGGTGGCTTGGGCTTGGTCGAGATACGCTTGGATTGAGTTGGGGTGCGTGTGTGAGATGCGGTCCTGACGCTTGCCACCGACGGCCCATTTTAAAATTGGATCGTGTACGAGAACGGCGATGATGGTGGTCAGCGCGTCGCGGTTGGAGCGGAGCACCTTCATCGTTTCTTCGCAGCAACGACGCATGACGCCTTCGACGCCGCACGCGCCCATGCCGTCGACGATGTCGCGAGTTAAGCGAAACGGCACGCGTTCTGGAGTTTTTAACGTTAAGCCTTGTTCGAACGTAACGCCAAAATCGATGTGCACGAACTCTGCGGTGGCTTTATCAATCAAGATGTTGCTGCTGTGTCGGTCGCCGAGGCCTATGACGTAGCCGACGATGGAGTTCACTGCGCACGATCTTGTGTACGCCACGCGTCGCTCGAACCACTGTACGGGCTGAGGATAATGTTCGAGGAAAAAGTTGTGCATCACAGGTTTGAAACCTTCGCACACTTCTTTGTAGCGCTGATGAATTTCGCTTGGTTTAGCGTTCATCATCAATTCTCGAATATCCTTCGACTTCATGTCGCTTGGACGATACCTTTCGTGCGCGCCTCGAGTACTGCTGACGAGATACGTCGAAAGAAGCGTGGTGTTGTCAACCCATTGGAGTAAACCAGCTTCGGGAGAAAATGGAATCACCTTGTACGTGCGGATTCTCATACTTCGCTCATTTGTACTTGGACATTGCTTCAACAGCGTATTCACCAGGCCAAACAATTGTTGAATGACGGCGTCTTGGCGTAAATCATCATTGCCGCTCTTTGCGAGCTGGCGATAGATTCGTCCATCGGAACCATGACATTCTAAAAGCTTGGGTTGGTTAATACCACCAACTAATTTCGTACATTCCCCAAAGTGTGCAAAATACGGAAAGCTACCATCGCGGTACTCGCACGTCGGATCGACGAGTAGAGGTGCAGTGAGCACCGGAATAAGTTTCAAGTTGTTCAATGAGCGTTTCTTCACCTCGGTCGGTAAGCTGTGAATGTAAATGGGTTCATTCGATTCTGGTAACTTCAACGCAGCTACATGGATGTAAGCTTCGATGATGCGATCCATTTGCACAAGAAGTTGTTTACATGCATTTGAACCAGCGCCGTAATTTTCAAGTAAACGTTTTGCCGCCGCAATCTTTTCAGACGACGTGCGAAAATCTCCCGCACGTTCAACCCTATCACCGCGCGTAAGAGCTTGAATCTGATACAAAACGTGATGCGGATGGTCTTTCATCAAACGCTGGATCAAAGTCTCGAGAATTTTGATAAAGTCATTCTCAGCGGGACACGGCGTACCAAGGCGACTCACAATTTGGTGTGAAAGCTCAAGAAATACAGCACTTGGTATCGTTAAGCGAGTGACGAGCTTGTTCATTTCCGCATTCACTGAGTTAATCACCCTAGTCGTTTCTGAACCACGAAATGTGCGATCATTGCCCTTGCCGCAAAATTCAAACCATAACGCAATCATTCTAAAAACGCTCGCCTGACTGTTCCATTTGCCTGCCTCGAGAGACCGACGATAACCCTGCAGAGCAGTAATCAAAGAATTCGAATACTCCTTGTACACCTGCATAGCTTCATCGCGATCGTTTGCGATTTGAACTTCAAGAGGGCTGATTCGCATGGAAAGGCTCGTTGCTTCTTCTGCAAGTTTTACGAACGCTGGTGTCCCCTTTTTCCTTCGTTGCAATTCATTGCGCTTGACTTCTCGTTCACCTCTTAAGCGGGTCAATTCGTTCTCATTACGTTCTCTCAGGCGCTCTGAACGCTTCCATTCTGGAGAATTCACTCGCTCCTCAGACTGACGGTAGAGTAAATCCGTGTACTGCGCGAGACGATAGTGGCACCGACTGAGCAAACGCAAATGCGTGACGTGATGATACCCGTCCTTCGTATATAAGACACTGTCGGGATACTTGCACGTTTTAGACTTTTGCTTCGCCACGGTGAGATCAGCGCCATATGTACTGGTCACCCCGTTGACGCAGTCCAAAAATCTGCTCAAGATAACTTTACTTGATTCAGTGCGGGCGTTTGCTTGCCACTTTGACAGTAGGCAAAGCAGTTCATAATATTGAGCGGTCGACTTTGGATCTACTAGAGGACTTTTTGTCGTGTCTAATTGTTGCGTCAACGAGTTAGGTTTCATTTGACGCACGATTGAGTTCACGATAGCTATTGCTGATTCAGATTTGCCTTGCGCCCAAAGCAACTTTGCCTCTTCAACGCGCCATGGAGACGTCTTGGAAATTATCAAATCTGGACGTTGCGTGTCATGCGCTGTCGATCCTCTTTGAGCCATCATGCGAATTGTTCGAATTGCTTGTACACCCTCCGTAGTGTGGCCGTCTTTTCGCGCTAAAATAGACGTGCGTGTCAACAGTTGTGTATGTTGCTGCTCGAGTCCAGCCATGTTGAGTATGATGCCCTGTAAAGCAAGCGATGGTTCGATGAGTCGAAACGGCGCATTTTCAACGTTGCGTGATGACCAAAGATCGCGCAGACTTTGCATAGCAGCCTCCAAATTCGCCAATCCATCGGCACAAAAGTATCGCCATAGTTTTGCGGCATCTGAAACATCATCTAGCATCCGCATCCGCATAATCGTGATATTCATAGCATCTGACGACTCTGCTCCTCCACGGATGGCATTTCGAAGTAAGTGTGCACGAGAACGATTGGTTTCTTGAACTGCGCAGCCCACATCGTTTCTATCGAGCGCAGAAAGTGCGGAGTGCAAGCTCTGGTTAAATGCAGCTGCACTAGATGTACCTTGCGCGCGTGTCAGTGCAGTCGGCAAATTCCATTGGCCTGCTCGCCAAGCTGCTTCAAACTGCACCTCTTTGAGCTCTGGTGAAGCGAACTCTTCTTCGCCAAATGCTTTAGAATATGATTTAAGTAAATGAAGACATCCAAGCTGGCGCAACGCCTTTACCAATGGAACACGTGATGCGGCATCGGCGACGCCAAAATCTTCGGCGTCGCCACGCAGCAAGTCGTACCCAGCAAGCGCACGATCCCATTGTCCCTCATGCTCATTTAAGTGCAGTTGTAACTCTAGGGCATTCGAGCGAAGTAAACCATAAACGCCATCAGGTTCAGACAAACTCGATTGAGCCTTGAGTAGAAGAGCAAGATACAGTGGCACTTCATCAGACATGTCTGCCTGAGAGCCAACCGCGTTGAGCGCAATAGTCCCACTTTGAGATTCGACCCAGTGTTCGACAAATAAGATGGCAGTCAATGGCGCATGCGTCTCGATTGCGGCTTGTGCGACTTCAAGATAGTCCACGTTGACCCAATATACTTTATTCCACTTATGTGCAGCTGGAATGTTTCTCTGAGCAGGTCTCGACAATGGTAGTCGTCGAAAAGCCTCTGTACGTTTAGAGCGTAGAGCATCTAAAGCTCGAAGTAACGTTTTTGCTGGCTTTTTACCTCCTGGTTGACTTGCGCGAAGTAGACACATTGAAATACCTCTGCTAACACATGCGTGCACGTCTCCTGCAGTCGGCGACGGTGATTCGGGATAATTCAAAGCCAAGTCGATAAGCACTGAGGGTAAGAGTAAATCCGCTAAAGCGGCATCACTCGCCGCCATCGATCGTAAAATCAACAAAACTTGATCTTTGCACTCTCCAATCAATCTATGGACGAGCGTACACAACCATGATTCATACTGCACAGTCAAATCCACAGAACGCTCTCCCGAATCAGCGAGCCAAATGCGCGGATCATCAAGCACATATGATTCACTAGGTATAGAAGGAAGTGTCTGCACTGGGGATATAAAACATTCAAATTTCGTCGATCGCGCGAACGGTTCGAGATAGAGTTGCTCAATGTCGCTCATTTCCGGATACGCCTTCAAGACTTTCTTGATAAGAAACATTTCTCGCAACGCCGTCACAGTAGATCGTACAGTTGAACTTGATGACGAGCAAAGCAAACTGCACAAGTGCTGCAGGACATCGCGCATGATTCGAGAACCATCACGGTCCGGTAAAACCTTTCCTCCTGAAGTTGTACCGGGTGGAGCAAACGCTATTGTATTTGGACGTAGCGGCCCGAGCAATGAAAGAAGTTCCGCAGCGATTGCCAAAAGTCTTGCGTCGTCAAGTGGTGTCACGAGCTCAGCGAATCTCCAAACGTTCTCTGGAATTGGCGAAGATGAGTCGCTCTTGCACAATGTTAAAAGTTCGCTCTTGTGCTTCAAAGCCTCTGTGCCACTTGCGCGAAGAACAACTCTTCGTAAAGTCGGCGGTAGAGCAGACGCGCTATCAATCACAGAAGCAAATCTATCTGCAAATGTTGGCTTGTCCGGAATATTATCGAGTATCAACTGTAGACTGCTTAAATTTGGAACATCCGGCATAGGTGGCAGCATACTCAACGGTCGCTGCATTGATTCCGGCGCACCACACACCGTGGTGTTTATCAAGCCTTCCGCTTTCTCGCGCTGCCAAGTCGATATCGCGGTACTTTCCGATGCAGCGACTGTGGCAAGAGAGAAGACAAGCGGCAATACGACATGCTCCATCGTCGACGTAAGATGTTTGGACGCTGAACTCTTGCAACCATGCTCATCCAACTCGTCGTAAGTTTGCTTGACTAATGACTCCAATATTTCACAGCACGTTGTACCGACAGTTGAATCGACAACGTATGGAAAAAGCATGAAGTGAGCGTATCGAAGTATGGCATGGGTTTTCATCTTTTCTTCACCGAAACATTCGAACAAAACCTTGAGAGCTGATAAAACTTTCAATCGATGACGAGATGAAACCGCAGCATCGAGCGCTTCGTGAACATGGAGCATCGCTTGAAACATAATGCCCTGTTCCCATTCAATTTTGGAATTCGATTCGCTCAAAAGTCTCTGTACAACCTGCACGACGTCATCCGACTTTTGGTATGGCGGTGGAATGTCACACATGCTCGCGCCGTGGACTGGATCTCTCGCTAAAAGTAACAATTCGAATAAAACGCTCAGTCGATTTGAAACGGAGTTCGCATCCCAAGCAGTGCCGCCGCGCGCCATCTTTTTTGCGCGAAGAAGCGTTTGTGATGCTCGTTCGTCGTGCGCCGCAGTAATATACAATTGTGCGTGCACGGCATCCCAATCAGCTTGAATTAATTTGTCGATGTGTTCTACTGCGCCACACGTGGAAGCCAAGATTTTCAGATTGCTGTCGTCCTTGTCGTACAGTAAAGCAGGCAAAAGATTGCGTTTAAGGCTGTTTGCAACATCACGCTTCGTCGCGTCAGCTGATAATCCAAGAAGTTCAGGAATGTCAAACAGCAGTGAAACACACATTCCCGAATTGGCCCAGAGCTTGCAAATTGTACGGCTGTGATATTTCACGAATGAATGAATTGATTGATGACCTGCAGCGGTGGCTAGATACCTCAAAGCGTTCATGGCTGGGACATGAATATGCTTGCTACGCCGTGCGCGGTGGTAAATTATCATGTACGCGCACCACGGCTCAAGAACTCGAGAAACGGTACCAACTGCTGCGAGAGTGTGCAAACTCGAAGACTCAACTTCGATATCAACCCCATCTTCCATGCTGACCACGTTTATGTCACCGTCGTGCGAAAATTTACATTTAATGGCCAAACCAGAAACAATGTTGTTTTGAAATATGCTGATGTGATCGGCGTCTTCAAAAAAGTCAAGAATGCAAGCCATCGCCACGCCCGAGTGAATACGAACAAGATAACTATCATCACCCAACATCCATGCCAAACAAGCGCCAAACTGTGGTTGGAAGTAATCCAGATTCAGTTTGAAGAGGGAAAACAGACAATCGGCTAACGCGGCGCGAGCAGAACAGTGTCGCAAACCACACGGTTCTTCAGAGTTGACAATTCCAGATGCCCTAGATACTAACGTTGAAATAGACTCATAAGTAGTGATCGGTATTGTGTCGTCTTTACTATCTTTCTTCAGGCGATAAAGACCGTTTGCTAGTATAGAAACTTGGCTGAGCAACCACAAACGAGACGAGGATGTCAATCCTGCATTGTCATCCAAATTTACCTGCCCGCGAGACACAGCTTCAACCACGGGAAGAATGTGCTCTAAGAGATACTCAGAATCAGCTGCGCCTAATAATTTGATCACTAATTCTACAATTTCTTGCGATATGCCGATACCACAAGACCCACGAGGTGGGGCACCATCTGGTGGCACTGAAAAACGCAACAATGTTGACACAGAACCTGCGACTGCATCTGGAACCACCATGGCTAACGACTCGAAACACCGCAATATTTGACGAATGATACGTTCACTAACGATGACGTTATTTTCGGAATCCTGAGTAGCAGCCGCGCTGGCTGCGAGCATCTGTGAGGCGTTCGAATGTTGAGTATCAGAGAAATCGGTCCCGGCCATTTCAAAATCTAAATCATCATCAAACATTGAAGCTTCCTGTGTCGACGCCCGAGAACTCAAAGGAGTGATACTTGCCTGGAGACCATCACTTATGATTTTGAGCAAACTTCTCGCCATAGCGTGCAGCGCGTTCACTAAAGCATGTAACGTATGCTCCAGGCTAGGTACCAAACCACCGACGTCTTGAATCTCCTTGAACGCCGTCATGAGAATTGGAACGTAATCAAGCAAGGTGTTCTTCGCGGTAAGTAACGAAGTAGCATCGAACTCTAAAGATGCCGTGATACGGATTATTATCAATGCCATCAAATCACCAGTGACTCCCCAATCTTTATTTTGAACTGATTTAGAAGCTTGCCCGGCGGCGAACACAGCACTGATGGTTCCTAAAGCGACTGTGCATACTCGAATAACATCTTCGGTTTGACTTGAAATAGCTTCAATCATGCACTTCGCACTTTCAATATGTTTATTTGGATCCATACTTATCTCTGAAGCATCTAAAACACCCAGCGACGCGTTCGCAAGGGACACAGTCTTTGAGTCCCGGAAATCTAGTTTCAGCAAAGAAAATGGCGCCGCAACGAGATGAAGCTTTTGAACCTCACTGTGAAATTCGTTGTACGCCTCATCATGTAACTCAAGCCAAATGCGACTATCTGGGTCACTAATCCATGGTTTATGCGAGCCAGCAATCAGAGAGTTACGGAAGGCTGATTGCACGCGAAGCAAAGCTAAGTTTCTGGATGAAACCACGTGTGCGCGCCGGCCGTAAAGCGATAGGCGTTCGTCATTCTTCAGCGACAGCCCAAGTAACAGCCAATTGAAATAATCTGTGACTGCACGCCCAGCTACAATGAGGTCACCCATACCTACGGATGCCACTGCTCCCACGAGCTCTAGCGTCGCCAGCGTTGGTGCCTCAGAAAATTCAAAGATGCCTAATTGCCAAAACTTCTGCTTCAAGGATGATGGATGAATGAGCTTGGAGCTAATCATCGTTGCTAACAATAATAATGCTTCATTTGCAATGCGCACGTCCGATAGATGAGCCGGTAACCAATACAATAAGCACTCTGTGACATCTGTCCACGATGTAGACGCCTCATTTTGTGACGCCCACGCAAGTTCTTGTAAACATCTCATCACCCAGAGCAGACGGGCTTGAAACTTCATATCAGACATCCCACCTTGAGCAAATGATTCGCCCAAAGCGGTCGTTAATACAGATGCGCATTTTCCGAGATCTTCTGAAGACAAGGAGGAAGAATGTCGCTTCAAAAAAACACTAAACGTGGCACCCCAACATCCACTCTCATTCATTAAATTTGACATGACGCGGTCGAGATGCTCCGCCTCGGGACGCGCACGCTTCGCCACTCTCTCGAGCTCACAAGCGATCGTCCTTGGTTTGTTCTTGGAAATCATCAACAGGTCGCCATAAAGTTCAAACAAAAGTCTTTGTGGCAACTTCACCTCAAACCTATCGGCGTTGTCTCCGGAGACTGACCGGTCTGACCCAATCTCATCGATCTGACGCTCCAATAAATCAAGCATATCGTTTACCTTGTCATCGCTTACTAAATCTAAATTCACCTGGATATACAAATATTTGATCAACTCTTCCTTCAATCGCCGATCGCGAACGTTGCCTTTAAGCGCCCATGCTAAAAATGGCTCTACACTTTCATGCAACGCACTCGTGCGCGAACTCACATTTAAGCTCGTTTTTAGAAGGAAACTATTCATGGCTGAAATTATTGCCGCCGGAGTACGTCCATCTTCTCGCATATTTCGAAACAACTCCTTGAACGAATCTAACAATCCGAAGACGGCATCGATAGAGAAATCAAATGGACAGTTGTGCACCAGTAGATTAAAAGCCGAAGCGCCGCGGTATCTCTCCTCTTTGTTCTCACCCGTCGCGTGATTATCATCAGTTGACAGTAATCCGGACGCAAAGAATTTAATTAATCCTTCGAATACACCTTGCTTTGCTCGTGCACAGTACTCTGGTGTGGACAACATGTGTGCGCGCAAAATGTGCACGTAATCGACGACAAAATTCCCATCGCCCGTCTCTAGTACCCAAAGTATGTGCGCAAAAATCTTTCCCGCGCGGCGAATTAATGGTGCTGCTAATCCATTCGTACGTTTTCTACCTTCGGCGACGCCAATACACTTTCGCAGCAACGAAGGTACGTTTCTATCGATCATGCGCTTGTCATCCTCCAACTCGCTCGTCGCGCACACCATCACCGAACTCACCAATCCCGCCCATGTGTGTTGCACGTCCCCACGACCCGTGGCGTCGAAAGACTTGCTCCCTACATCTAAATGTGTGATGAAATCATTCGATTGCAATAACGCCAATAACTCTTTTACGCCATCCTGTGTGTGAATCAAAACCAAAACGCGCGCGCGCGTTAGTCCACAACGTTACATGGTCAATCGCCAAGCGCCGCGCAGGGCTTTGCTCTGGCGTCATCAGAGCGACACGCACGAGTATTTGCCGTGTGCAATCTAACGTACCCGTCGTTTTCGTAACTTATCGCTCCGTAAACTCTCGTGTACGGCGACAATTTCTTCCATCGTGAATCACGACAGGCAGCCAAAGTAACAACCGACGACAGTTATGCACGACGACGACGCCCACGCAAGAGCCGCCTAAAATACGTTATTGATGAATGCTATCCATTAACCAAATCTTTGCGATGGTTGATCTCGCGTATGCGCGAAGGACGACGTAAAGTGATGTGTTGTTTTTGAATGGCGAACGCGTCTGTCTCGAAAGTCGTGCGCGTCGAATGGACAAAGAAATAAAACGAATGTGCCTAGCGCGCTATTATTATCAATGATTACTAATGCAGTGGAGATGTGCACTAGAGCCATGGTCTCCAGCCAGTCCAAGCCACGGCTAAAATCTCCGGGTTGGTTGCTAAATCTATGAGCGCGCGTACTTGTTCTTCGACATCGCGACATTTCGCGCGCGGCGGTGTCTTTGCGTTGCTTGTGATTAATGCGGTCAAATCATTCCAATGCGTGCGATTCGCGTGCTTAATTGAGCATTGCTCACATAAAGTGTGTACCGGGTTGTCCAGCTCAAGTTTTCCGCACGCTCGAGCGACTTTCGCTTGAATATGTCCGCCTTGTTCATTTGCGCCCGTCTTCGCACGCGCACTCAGCGCCTCACGTTGCCAATCAAACAATGGGTCCCGAAGGAATATATCCATTACGCCCTTCAAAAGCGTCGAACCTTGTTGTAGCGAGCGCATAGTTCGAGTCATATCCGTCTCTAACCACGTGCGCGCGTTTAGCGGCGCAAGAACATCTAGCAGTACGGGAGTAGCGCGGAATGGCGCGAGCTCTGGTATGGGTAGGTGCGTCGTCGCCGTTCCGAAAGCGTACCCAAAATCTATATGAATCAGAGAGCCGGTGGATATATCAAGTAGGATATTGTCCAAGTGTCGATCTCCAACACCAGCGATGTATCCACAGATACTCGATGCTGCCAAAGACGAAGCAAACGCTTGGCGCATCATGACGAAAGATTCGGCACTTCCAGCCGATGCAAATATCACATTTCGCAACGCATATTTCGCACCTGAAGCGTTCCTCAATTCACCTAAGATTGCGATTGAATCCTCTTTCGATGGTTTCCCAAAAGCTTTGAGATAATCTGCGTGCTCTGTTGGCCCAACTTCGTCTTGTTCTGCGCGCTTGCGCTTGCCCAATCCGAGGGCAAATTCTTTGATGAATTGTTGATGGCGCTCAAACGCACTTTCTTTGAGATGCGCTTCTCTGTTCACAAGACCCAACAGAGGGAATGAGTTTCCAAGAAATTCAATCAAACCAGAACGCTCTGATAGCGGCGAGACGTGAAAAGTGCGCATTTGTAGTCCTCGCCCTCGGGACTCTGGATTCTGCGCCAGTAATCGATCCATGCTCCGAAAGAGGCGTTGTACACGCTCATCTTGACGAAGGTCCTCAGACCCCTTTGCGATAAATTGATAATCTCTCCCATCGCTTCCACGGAAACTTATTTTCTTCGGTCTTTGTTTACTTGCAAACACTTGTGCCTCAGGAGCAAAGCCAGTGATGTACACGTGCTTTTGAATGTCTGGTGGCGCATTGATGTTATCATATTGGCCGGGAATTTCAAGGATTGCGGCACAATCGTGAGGTTCGAAAGCATTGAACCATGTAGAAAAATCAATCAAACGGATCCTAGAAGAGGACTCCAACGCCGCGTATTTACTATTCCACACCGAGCCGATCCTTTGCTCAGCTTGCTTCAAAGTGTCGTGCATGCGAGAGCCGTTACTGTGACACGCTATGGCTTGTTTCAAGATTGGCCCGGCTACCTCAGCGAAACGAGCATTTATTGCACCAAAAGAATTGCTTTCGGTAGGCGCTAAATCTTCAAGCAATCGCTGCACGAGCCTTTGAACGTCTGAGACATTTCCTTCGTACTCACGAAGCTGTATTTGTTGCCGGAACCATGCGAGACGATTCATTGGGAAATCAAGAAGCTCGATTGCTCGATTGAAACCATCGTGCATGGAAGACTTCAGTGCGAAACTAATCCTCTCACTAATATTTTGATCCAAATTGTACTTTATCAAATCGAAATGAGGTCTCACTGCGGATGGGTACTTTGAAATCAGCCTCTGCAGCAACGGCGCGATCACGTCTTGCACAGACGCTTCCTCTGCCAACATTGATAAAAGTTGCGGAATCCAATCAAGAAAAAGCCAAGACGGCACGCGTAAAATAGCTGAGCCGAAATCTTTCAGCGCACCCGGTGAAAATTCAGTTCGTAATAACACGAGCAAACGAGGTATGAGATGTCGAGCTGACATTTCACCCGAACCAGAGATCTCCAAGGCCTTGAGAGCATGTTTAATGAAAATTTCTGTCATGTTTGACGACGATTCATCTAAGCTCGACTCGAGCCATTTATTCACAGCGTTTGCGTTCTCCGACGTTATGTTTGATTCCGTTTCACCGTAGAGATTCTCGAGCATAGTGTCGCAGAAATGCGCAAGTCGCAAGGACGCCTCGGACATCTTCGCCACGTCGCCAGTCGATTCTGATTCACGCGCGGCATCCATGTAACGATCAACCGCAGCGATTGCAAGATCGGGCACATCTTCTGAATCGTGCGCTTTTGCTAGCTGTTCGCACATTCTCGCCTCCAAGATTGCTGCGCTTATTCTCTCATTCGGTTTCCAGGCGCCTTCATCAAGTCTAGCTCTGCACATTTCTAGTGTTTTACGAAGCGCTTGACCACTGCCGCTCAAAATTTTCAATTTGAACAGTGCGTCATGTACTTTCCAATCACTTTGCGCGGCGGTCTGCTGGGTCTGTTGGATTGCTTCGATATATTTGCGAAGAAATTTCTGTGATAACACAACCTGGCCGACTTCGCGTAACCCATCTGCCGCTTGCAAGCACATGTCTGTCCGTAGCGTCACAATTGAACTTGTTTGAATTTCTGGCACAATGTTTACCAAGGCACCCATAAGCCTCGAGCGAAATGTCACAACTCGCTCCCATACTTCTGATGGATCATAAAGTGGAGAAGGCCAGCGTTTACGCCATCTCTTTTCGAGCTTATCTACCACGAGATTCGCTTTGCTGTTGTCGAATCGTTGACGGCTTTCTCTGATGGTCTCTATGCATTTGATTGTCTTCAACATTTCATCGATTTCGACTGCGGGCTGCAGGGATTGAATCAGCTTTCGCCGAATAGCGATTGCAGACGAAGGTGTTGAACTCCATGTTTCAGCAAAAGTCTTATATACTTGGGACAAAAATTCCTCAGTCGCGTCCTTTCTATCCTTGGATAAAGCGTGCAACGCAAACTCAACACCGAGATTCTTCAGTATCTTCTGATTGCGTTCACTATCACTCACGAGGTTTTCCATGAATGAATCATCCGTTAGTGGCTGTCGAAGAGCAACGCGGACTGCCGTGCAAAGCGACGAACCTCCCGAAGCCTCGCCTGGAATGTTAAATTCAGCACTTTCAGACGCTGGCGCGTCTGGCGAAGCTCCGGTGAGCTCTTCGGAGAGATCTTCCCAATCTCCCAGACGTTCGGCACAACGGAAGTATTCGCGATTCCATAGATCCTTTTCGCGCTCATTTCGATCGAGACTACTTTTCAAAAGAGATCTATAGCGTTTGGATGCGTCTTGCAAGTTACCCATGATTTCTTGACGAATCGCCTCCACTGTGTCTGATTCAGAAAATGCATTGACAAAGGCAAGGAGCGCCGAATCATCATGACCAAGAGACTTACTGAGCTGTGCCAGAGCTTCCCATAACTGAGATGACTGATGGCCTGCTTTTATTAACGCTTCCAAAGCGATGACGCCGCTTGCAAGACAATTACCATTGACTGCGAGTCTGACAATGTGTTGCGCCGGCGCTTCTGCCTCTGGTATAGCTTCACACAGTGAGAGAATAAATTGAACCAGAGAAGAATTTTTTCCGGCAACTGTCGAAGTGAATTCTATCAGCGGCTGCGTGACAATTGCCAGCGCGTGCGCTTGTGATCCGCTACTCATATCTTCGATGATAAATTGACTCTCGTCGCGAGCCGCCTGCGACAACTCTTGGAGAAGCGAACAAGCAAGCGTTGTGTCGCGCTCAGCTGTCACTAAAAACGGAGCCAGTAATTCTCGACAAGATATCTTCACATCCGGCAAATCACCAGTTCTATACTCTCGTGTCAGTTTCACACCATGCTTAGCTTGCTCAATCATAAAATCTTCAACCTTCTTCTGCTTGGCCGCTTGAACCGCCCGACCAATCTTCAGAGTTGAAGCTTCAGGCTGCCAAGGCTGACGAATTTTGTCAGGTCGCGCGCGCGCGAATGATGGCAATCGCTTGTCTGGGTTGAAATCTTCTGCAAGTGTAGCCGCGAAAATAGGATCTTCGTCTTCTGCTTTAACACCGATCGGAATTTTAAGAAGAGACAGCGCCTGTTTTTGAGTCTCCTGTAAACTCACGTCGTCCACGCCTTCATGTGCTTGTGTCGTAAATAAGGGCATCATCGTTCGAGTCACCCCTGGCCTCCATGTTACGTTGAAAGACACAGGAGTGAATTTACACTGCGATAAGTCGTTTTCAATCAACGGCCTCATGAATGCGGGATTCATCTCTTGCACAGCAAGCATTAAATGACACGCCGCCGCGAGCCACAAGCCTTCGGAATTCGCAGATGGAATCAGACAAAGAACATCACGGAGACGTCCAACTAAATTTTCATTAGCCAAGCGCAGGTTCCAAAAGTTCAAAACGGTACGCTGGTTGTCAGTAGCGTTGTCAGCGAGCGCTCGTATTAGTGGATCTCGAACAGCGGCTTCATTTGCAAGTTCAGGATATACCTGAGCGATAGCGACGCATAATCTTGTGTGCGCTTCACGAACTTCAATAATGGACTCCATGTCAACCGCGGAATCTATAGCGCACATGGCGGATCTCCATAGCATAAGACTTTTACTCTCGCTTTTCAATCCCATGTTCAGGCCTCGACTCAGCGTACCGAGCAGCATTGTCAAAATTTTACTCTCCTTTTGCTTGACCAGAGAAGGAATGAATGGTAAAAGTTCGTCACACGTTGCACAGGTCGATTCTACAGAATCATCTGCTGTCAGTAGCCTCATCGCTATGACTTTTGGTTCACTGAAAATCTTGTCTAATAATGCTCGCACCTTCGACGCAAATCCTGACTTGTGTGGATATTGAGGACAACTGAACGCTATACGATCCAGCGTGTCAAGAAACGCATCGTACGAACCTTTTGCATAATAAGCTGTTAGTTTGTCATTCAAGTCCATGTACCATTTGTGTTGCTTATCGCCAGAACTTTTCATGATTTTGCCGAGGAGTGCTGCCGCGACAGAGTTAAGTTTGCGTCCGGTGTTAGATCCAGGACGCATCAAGCATGCGAGAGTGGCATTCGCAAAATTGATTCGTACGCCATCGCCCAACCTCTCGCCTTTGGATGACACAAGGAATGCAAAATTGTCATGCTGTAAATCAATCACGTTGTTGATCAATAGTGAACCGATAATCTGCATAGCAGTCAATCTGTTGCCCGCTTCTTTTTTCTCGTCCTTCCATTCCAAGTGTTCTTGTAACGTATACAGTGCGGCTTGAAAGTAACGCTCAGGCGACACAGTAGCAACTTCAACTGCATCTCTCAACCGTAGCATTAGTCGAGTGACCAGTTTGACGTTCTCTTTCATGATGTATGAAATTTCAGCTGGTGAATTTTTCATAATCAGCTCGATAATGGCAAGCAACGTTGATTTGTTCTCCTCAAAGCTTAAAGTCCACAAAGCATCGCATTCCAGCGCTATGGCTGACATTTCCCGTAAAGGCGCGGATACGAATTTCGTTGCCGATGCCTTGGTAATTTCGTGTAAAGCCGCCAGCGAATCGATAATTAAATGTGGATGTGCCACCAGAAAAGACGGCGACACGTTCAACGTCGTCATTGTTAAATCGGACGATTGATTTTCAGCCTTTGAGAGCTCCATGAAATACATATTTGTGCGACATAAAGCTTTGACGATCAATAATTTGATTCTGCCGTCGAGCTCAGGTGAGTTTAGTAACGCAGATATCTCCTCGACGACCTTAGTTGCCGCCGCTGAGTCACTATTTTCACCAGTCAATCCATTTGTCACTACGTGCTTGAGGAGTATGTGAAGCCCATTTGCTACGGGATGAGCTTCGAAATCATCCATCGGCACATCAAGCTGAACGTTTGAGTCATTCTCTTTTGGCGAAGCAGATATCTCAGCATCAGTCTTCAGCGTTGAATCCATAGCAGCTAACGTCGAGGAAAGCGTAAAACTGGCAACTGTCTTTGATGAAATTTGATCAGCACCGATGATTTCTTTTCTCGCCGCACTCCACTTCGCTTCCATCTCCAACGTCGAAGTACGGTCTACGAGCCTACTCCAATAGAAAGACGCATTCTCAAACAGCTTCATGTAAAATTTGACGTTTGACTGCGTAAGCACGAGTAATGAGATGAACAACATGTAAGCCATCTGAAATCGGAGCAGAGAATAGCTCTCATTGCCCAAATTGGGCTCAGCCGCTTTCCCGGAAAGCTCAGTTAATACAGCTTTGGACACAATCGCATTGAGCTTAGGTACTTGAACACATGGACCAGCCGCAAGTGAGGCCTTATCACATTTTGTATACATTTCGATCAGTACGGCGTAGCTTTGTAACGAGTGAATCAAGCCTTCATCGCCTGCACAAGTCGGGATAGATGACATTATGGACTCGGAGTTGGCCTCAAAAAAACTCAGAATTTCAGAATCGTTTGATGAAAAAAGAAGCGCTGGTAAGATACGACTCGAGCCAAGTAAACGCACTTGGACGGATTGACCTTTGAATTGCAGCGCATTCCATAAGTGCTGCGTGAGTTCGAAATTCCAAGTAAACTCAGGACTTTGCATTGCTTGCAAAAGCACTTCCTCTTTTGAATCCCGGCAGAAAGGAAGAAGGGCCACTAGCAACGACGGCAAACGACAAATTAAAAATGCCTCTTTGAATGCTTGCACTATCCCTGGATGACGATTCATAAAGATTTCAGAACTAGTGCAGCGTTCTTTTGTCATCATTTCTTGCAAAGAGTTCGTAAGAGCATCTTGTAGCTTGACTTGCAAAGGCTGCGGAAGTTTGCATCTCTCAAGCATTTCTGCAATCATGACTACCGCATCGATGAACGAATTCCAAAGCATGGATTCAATGTTAATGCAGCTCAAAACACCGTTAACGATCGCATCGCAACTTTCTGAAGACGCGAACAAATTGCTTTGTGATTCGCAACTTGAATGCAGCAAAACAGCTTGGCGTACGATAGCTAAAAAACGTTGATGACAGGCGTTTCGCACATCTGAGCTCTCGTCTCGATGACCGTCATACAAATGATGAATGTGATGAATACTTTTCTGAAGTGTTGCTAATAGTGATCCAGTATCCATATTTGCAATAGTGACTGTATTTTGACCTTTAGCCGTCATTTTGCGTTGCGAGCGCTCTAACACGCGCAAGATGATGTCGGTTGCAACAACACCACTGGTTGAATCTACATCCGTACTTGCAACTTGCAGCAATTCATCCGCGTAGTTTTCGAATTGATACCTGCATACACGAATAATATCATCCTGATAATTCCTGTAAAAGCTCTCTCCTAGCTTCGTCTGTTCAACGCGTGATGCGCGATCAAAGAGCAAATTCATAAGAATCTCTGGTGACATGTGGAGATGAAAGCATATGCGTAGGAGCAAAAGACCGACTGCGCGTTGAGGTGGGCTCGTGTGTTGTCCCAACTCGTACAACTTTATCGCAGTCCGCTGAGCTAAGTCATTTCTTGTCACATTACCTTCTCGGGGAACAACTTCATGTAAAAGCATTGTGCTCGCCAATTCCCAATAAGCATTAGCGAGACGCTTAGCATCCATACAACCTTGAGTTGACTCTAAACTCACCGCACCGAGATCAAACGCTTCATTCGAAATTGTCACTCGCATAACATTCAATATCGAACTCATCAATTGTCTCGAAATCGTTGATTGTTGATTAGCTGAGAGTGTCTTGATCAGCCGTGTGCCAGAACGTGCAAGCGCTCGACGACCTTTATCATCAGAAAGATCCACGCCAAGATTTTGAGGTGCAAATATAGCAGTCGATATGAACTTGGACATCGTCACTTGCGCGCCGTCACTTGTGCCTATTAAGTGTAACAATATTGATTCTTTATCAATATCGCTGAATGAAGATTTGAGAACGATTTCAAAAAGTTTGAGAATTTCTTGCGACAAACGCCCATGCGCCTGCTTCACATTCTGCGTTGCAAGAGCTTCGTCATCGGTACTGAACGCCGGCTCAACTCGATTTGAAATGGTTGAAATATACTGTCCCACTGCTTGAAACTGCGTGATTCTCGAAACTTTAAAAAACTCAGCATCGACGTAGCGCATCTCAATCATCCAAGATGACCATTGAAGCACCGCAATGAACTTCATCAACTGCTTCTCATTGAGCTCAGTAGAGCGCATGCTGGGAACAGCTGTGTCGACATAAGAAGATGCTATATCACTTTTACTCTTCAGCCAGGTCTTGACCTCGATAGACAAGAACCCTGCGACCGTTTGGAATGATCGTTGTGCTTCATGTCGCAAGAATTCATCGGCGCTCACGCTGGCCTCCAACAACGTCCGCGAGACGAACGTTTCAAACGATTTAGCTACTTTGGAGTCACTATTGAGCATCCAAGACATGTTCAACTTCATGACTCTCAAACATTCGCGGATGAGAATAGCCATCGCTGCGTCAGCGCCACGCGAAGATGGTTCACTGTTCACTTCGCGCTCACTCGATCTCGACAAACTACGCAATGTAACTTCAAGCATTTCCAATATGTGTTCATCCAGGAGCGCGCGATGAGTAGCCAGTTCCACTAGGCACCTTCTGAGGGCTGCAACTGCACCTAAGCGGTACGCAACAGCGGCGTGATCCATTAATCCATACAAAGTACGAAGAATATACTTGCAGCTCACCGTCTCGGATGTCGAACTGCCTGGTACGTACTTGATGCTCCACTTCATCAACTCTGCAGTAAGAGAAGCACATAAGTCTCGTACATCACCGCCTTTGGCCACGTTTGATAATCCCTCTACAATCGCATCGAATAAGCAAAGCGTGAGGTCCAATTCTCTAGCTTGGCTCTTAGCGTACCATCTCGTCATTTGGAAAACCAATGAATGAAACATTTGACGAGCGACAGGCTCAGGGTCGACACCTAAATCAAATATGACTGGAAACAATTTACTAAATATTGAACGATACCGAGATTCTGTGCGTGTATAGTCGCTGGCATCGCATACGGGAGCTTGAGCATTCTTACCAACCAAGTACACCGTTACGCCGTACAGAGCTTCACACGCCGCAATCTTAGTCGCTCGATCTTGCGATGAGAGCGCTAGTTGAGACGTGCGCGGCAACAAACTGTCGAGCTTGAGTTTAGCTGAAGAACGAACGAGTCCCATGGGTACCGAAACTTTGGATTCAAAATCCCATGGTGCGTTGAGCTCACGGCTTGAAATCATGGAGCTCGCGGAAAACAAACCATGCGCGTCGCCTCCCATCATACCCAAAATCTTCACGATACGCAGACATGTCGCTTGTGTTTGCAATTTATCATCAGCAACAGTATCCTTCGTGTCTTGTTGACGGCGACGTGTAGACTTGGTCTTTACATCATTCGTCAAGCTTTCCAAGTCGCGCTCAGAGAAGATAACATTCAAACGAGCCACTGAATCTAGATTCGCGCAAAGTTGCGACGATATTTTCGATAAATGTGGTAAAACTTCATCGTGGTGATCATTTAGCCAATTCTCTATAGTATCAAGAGCCACGTCAGTGACTTTCGGATGCTGTAGTCCAAGCTCCAGAGCCCGCAAAAGAGGCTCGATTAATTCCTCCACCGCAAGTATCACACCAGGTAAGGTCAGCAATAATCTTAGTACCGCGGCAAGCAATTCGCCAGAAAATTGCTTTGTGCCATGTAACACGTCTCTCAAAAAGTATCTAAATAAAGAAATAACTTGTTCCACATCAGGAGAAGAATTTTGGAAATATCCGCCTTGGTCCGCCACTTGAATCACCACACTAATGAGCTTGTAGAAGCCAGAGATAGAACTGTGTTTGCCAGCGATATTCATGAGTTCGGTGCTCAAATGATAAATCCAAGGTAAGAATGATGCCCGGGGTGATCGCTCAATAACCTCTTGCGCAAACTGCACCAACTGCAGAAATGTTTGCATATCACCTGGATTTGACGCCGCGGCTTTATCACCCAAACTCACGGCGACAGCTATTGTATCTACACCATCGATTTCGGGTTTTTCATCATTATCTTCTTGTTCACCTATGGCGACGATACCTAAGTCTAACGTTTCGCAGAAATACAAGAGTTCTTTCACGAACGAAGTCGTCGTACTGGCTATGGCTGATTGAACGTTGTGTGCCTGAAATCTTCCTCGATCCGTTGCGATTTCCAAATCATCCCCTAGTAGAGCGATCCAAAGATCAATGTACCGAGGCCACATTGGCTCGGGTGGTGCTAAGTAGAGCGCTTTGTCGATTGGATCTGGCGACGAAACTCGCAAAGTTAATGCGAGAAGACGAGATCCAATTTTCGTGAGTAAAGTCTGAAGTGCGCACCCTTTCGATGAGAGAGCGATGAACAAACTTACCAACGCATCGCGAACGAATGGCCGTCGCTTGCCTATCTCAAAAGCGTAATGTTCCCAAGTCCAATCAATTAAAGCTGCCAGAGTTTGAAGGAGCGTGTCTTCTGTCACTACTTCTTCTACACGTAACAAGTCGGCGTACGCTGAAATCAGACTCACTTGTCTCTCCATACTTTCAAAACGTTCAACGTATTCGTTTCCACCTTGTTTAAATTTCATATACATCGTCAGCTTACCCAGTCGACTCATGTAACTGTTTACTTCTGCGAATTCACCCTCTAACAACAAGAATGCGGGTTCTGCTAATTTTCCTAAGGCGCGAATGCAACCAGTTTTCAGTCTATGCGTCGGCGCCGGATCGCTGTCTAAGCTATCGCCCGATTTCGAACCGAGTTCTTCGAAAACCGGTGTATCTAAAGTTTCGAAAACTGTTTCTAAGATCTGTTTCAGCAAATGACCGCGCGTTGGGCGATCACAAAATGTTTCATCTTTGAAGGCTGAGGACATCGCGGGTAAAAACTTTTCATACGCCTCTATCGCGCACTGACTTAAGTCCTTGTTGTTCCCAAGACGCAGATGCAATAAAATGTTGAATAGCTGAGCTGACTTTTTCATGAGCTCGTTTTGAAGAGTGTCTGCATGCGAAGCAATCAATTTCAACGCTGCCTTATGAAGATCTTTGCGCTGCCTTGCCTCGACTTGTGTCGACAACACCGATAGCAGAATGCGCACGATGCGGGCGTGATTTGTTCGATCATCCGAGGACGATACTTCTAAAGACGCCGACAACGCTTCTAACGCGCTCGCCATCAAAACTATTTCTTTCTTAGCATCCTCTTCGTCATCAAGTGTAGCATCGATAATTCGAGTTGCGGCGGTCAACAACCATGAAGGCGTCGGCACGTCTGTTACATCCATGTCGCCCTCTGCAACGAGCTGAAAACCTTGTAAAGCCAAACCAGTGTGTATAGCACCAACTACACGCAAAATAAGCCCCTTGATTGTTTTCGTATTCTTCATCGTACGTTCGTAATCACGTCGCAACATTCGGGCCTGACTCTTCATCGAAGCAACGTCCAACGCGCGTGAGCCACTTCCGGCAAGTATAACCATAGGTTTCAGTGCTGCCGCCTTAGTGCCATTCGACGTCTCTCGACGAAATGCGCTTGAACACGTCATAAAAACATCTTTCGCGCGCTCTTCAATCGCCTCAACTCCCGTGCGCGCTAAACATTCCTCTAAAACTTCAAACGCTTTTGAGCGTCCGGCTGAGTAATCTCTCCCACGTCGCCCCTCTGTGGCATGTATATACCCCACGATCCCGGTCGTTGGATCGATGAGCCACGGCATGACGTGTATTAAATCATCGCGCGGTATGCTCTCGCACGTGTGCTGCATCACGCGCGCGTATCATCGTCAGTAAACATTTTCAAAGGCGCGCGTCGTCCGAGGTGGTTGCTCGAATCACGCTTCGCCGCGCCCAAGACGCACCTTAATCTCCGTCAGCGTCCCTGATGCGTGTAAGACCGTCGCATCGCTCGTGCTTTCATGCGCTAAGCGCGCGAGCAGTGGTTTCAACGCATAGCGATCGGTTGTCGTCATCGCATCACGCCTCAAAGTAAGCACCTCCTTCCTCCTTCGCGCGACGGCACTCGTGCGCGCGCGACATGGCGAACGCGGCGAGTGCGCCAAGCGCTGGCGTCAATCCATCGTCATGGTTGATGAAATTCACGCGCGGCCTGGCGAAGGCGCCCGTCGACGATGGCGAGAAGAGTTCAAGTCGACAGCCGAGTTTAAATCAACAAGAGGTGGACGTGTCGAGTGATGCTTCGCCGACGATGACGACGTACACGACAACAAGGGAAGATTTGGGCCGAGCGACGTGGACGTTCTTACACACGTTCGCTGCGCAGTATCCTGATGAACCGACGAGACGTCAGGAGAAGGATGCTCGGGAGCTGATTGGTTTGATGACGCGCGCGTATCCTTGCGCTGAGTGCGCGGCGCACTTCGAAGAGATTGTCCGAGCAAATCCTCCAGATTGTTCATCTGGTTTAGCGTTGCAGCAATGGATGTGTGCTGCGCATAACGAAGTGAATGCGTCGCTTGGAAAGCCGAGGTTCAATTGCGATGAAGTGGGAAAACGTTGGAGCGCATTGGACTGCGGCGACGGGCCAGGCAACTCGGGTTGCTCTCTCGAAGGGCGACGAAAGAAAGTCATGAGCATGCGCCCTCGGTAGACATGTGTTGTGAGTGTGTGTTTAATATTACTAGTTAATAGCTAAAAAGTTCGAAAAGGAAAACTTTCACATCATCATTCCTTCGCCTTGGCACGCTTTGCGCGCGCGCGTATTTCAGGCAGAAACGCGGCTAACGGCTTGCCTTGCAAGTCAAGCTTTACCGATGGATTTTTACCACCAGAAGCAGATTTGCATCCAAGCTGACGAGTGTAAGACTGCAGCTCTTTACTATCGATGTTCAGCTGCGCCTCCATAATATCAAGTTTTAACGTCCAGCCGTACGCGCGAAGCGCGATGAGAAGAATTTGCAACCGCAAAAGATCTCTTGCAGCCTTGGAGAGCACAAATGCCCGCGAAGCACCGGAGTTATCTTCTTCCATAAACTCTTGGATGATTGCGCGTTGCAAATTAGGGTCCACCTCACTCTCACTTGCGTACAAAAATGGATGTTTGGGCTTGATTTCAGTTTCGCCATCTTCGCCTTTTCTTGGCCTCGCCTCCATGATGCGACCTTTACGAAGCTTTTCCAACTTACACAGCGCATCAGAGAACATAATCAACTTTGCTTGTTCGGTGAGCGCCTTGGAGTTCCCACCCATGAGTAACATTGACATGGCTTTCGTGAGTGGCTCGTACGTTTCTGAAGAAAGAGCGGTATCCGCCTTGACGGCATCCAAAAGCTCCTTCCACGCAAGCTTGGAGAACAATGCGTAGCATGGAGTGGTTTCTACTGGGTACGCCATACTCACTTCCGTCGCTTCGAGGTTGTGTGCCGGGATGTTTCGCTTCTTTCCAGCCTCGATGACGAGGTCGTTGCGACTCTTCATATTTGCCGTCGCGGCTGAAATGTGTGTCTCCATTTGTTGGGGCGAAGCGATTGAATCTTGGTCCAAACGCCGAGCGGCGTTGATTCTATTTACCTGTCGTTTGCGCTTATCAGAAGCAAACGCCTCGAGCTGCTTGGCGTTGATTGCGGCACGCACCGCCGGATCCTCCAAGTTGGCGTACTCGCTCACGCCGTGCTTTGTGTAATTGTACTTGTGCAATCGAGCCTCCAAATCAATCACTCGTCCACCGGCGATTGGAATGAGCTCCATGACGTACGCGCCATCCCCTTCACCCGGAGCAGGCTTCAATCGCCCCAACATCTGCCGAGCATTATTTGGAAACTCGCGCTCAAACGCTCGCCCGATGCCGCTCATCGCGTGCGTAAAATTCTTCCCTACGTAATCCACACCATCACCCCGTGCACACATCACCACGTTATTCGCCCTAAAAGGATCATCAAACGCTGCTTCATACACTTCTCTATACGTCTCTCGCATCTCCTCGCGATCCAAACCACGTCTCGGCCGCCACGCCTCAAACGTCACGTCTCGCTCCAACCCCCCAGCCCCGACCGCGGCGCACCGCAACACATACGGCCCATCGAACGCCCCGCAATCATCATCGCTATCATCATCACTCTCATCATCGCTCCCATCCCCTTTCGTCGCGCGCCGCTCGTTCACCTCAAACCGCACCGTGCGCACCCCGAGCGCGCGCAGGTGCTCCAGCGCCGTCGCCGTCATCGTCGTCGCCGCATCCCGGGACGCCATCGCCATCGCGCGTCGTCAGTCACGCCGCGTCCACGCGACCGAAATCGCGAAATCCCGCACGACGCACACACCCGCGCGCGCGCGACTCGCGACTCGCGACTCGCGACTCGCGACGACCAGGGCGCGCGCGCGCGCGCCGCCGGGAGACCCGACGCGGGCGCGTGTGCATTAATGTTCACGTGTTCAAAACGGGCCCATGATGCCGAATGTCCGAACAGTGACGCCGAATGTCCGAACCATCGATCGCACTCGAGAATATCTTGTGTTTGTGTTCGTCTGTGTGTCGTGCGTCGCGCTCGACAGACCGCGACGACGGGCGACGACGGGCGACGACGACGACGCGGGGTGGTATTTATTATCACCCGTATATATATACACGCACACGCGTGATTTCGCGTTCGCGTCGCGCGCGGTGACGGATGGATGCGATGGCGCGGTGCTGCGGTGCTGGCGTGGCAGCCGCGCGCGCGCGAGGTGCGCCGCGCGCGACTTCGTCGGGTGCGACGCGCAGAGGTGCGCGCGCGGTGCGCGCGGGGGCGGCGCACGGGGGAGAATGTGGTGTGGGGCGTGCGTGTGGCGCGCGCGCGGGGACGCGGGCGCGGGGACGCGGGCGCGAAGGGGCGCGCGCGCTGCGCGGGGCGTGGATAACGACTGGCGCTGGGACGGCGGACGGCGGAGGGGAAGGGGACGACGACGTCGCGACGACGAGCGCGGGCGCGGGTGGTGCGAGCGCGGTGGCAAATGCGGATGAAGAGTACGATGTGGTTGTCATCGGGAGCGGTATCGGTGGGTTGTCGTGCGGGGCGCTGCTGAGTAAGTACGGGTACAAGGTGAAGGTGTTTGAGTCGCATTATCTCGCCGGCGGGTGCTGTCATATGTTTGATCATCGCGCGCCCGATGGGTCGTTGTATAAGTTTGAGGTTGGGCCGTCGATTTGGGAAGGTCTTGATAGACCTACTGGGAACCCATTACGCATGGTTTTTGATGCGCTCGGCGAGGAGGTGCCGGTGAAAACATACGACGGGATATCAATGTGGACGCCCGAGGGGCACTGGAGATTTCAAACGGGCGATGACGACGCCCCAGGTGGTTTCTGCGACTTATTACGCGAAAAGGCAACCGATCCGGAGTTGGCGATTAAGGAGTGGAAGGCGCTTAAGGGACGTTTAGAGCCGTTGTACGACGCATTGGACGCGTGTCCGCTCACGGCGTTGCGCCAAGATGCGGGATTGTTAGTCTCCACTGTGATTGCCATCCCGTTTTATCTCACACACCCAAAGGTGATGTTGGATATCCCTTACATTTTAGACTCGTTCCACAAGTTATCTGAGCAATACGTCACCGAGCCGTTTTTGAAACAGTGGATTGATATGCTCGCGTTTTTCAGCGGCTTTCCGGCTGAAGGAACGATGGGGGCGACGATGATTTACAGCATTCCAGGCTTTCACCGTCCTGGAGCGTCGTTGTGCGCCCCGGATGGCGGTACACAAGCCGTCGTTGATCGTCTCGTGGGAAGCTTGGAAAAGTTCGGGGGCGAGATGCAACTCAAGGCGCACGTTGAAGAAATCATCGTTGAAGATGGCGAAGCCAAGGGTGTGCGTCTTCGCAACGGCAAGGTCATCAAGGCAAATACCGCGGTCGTCTCCAACGCTACGATTTGGGATACGCTTCCTATGCTACCCGATGCTGATGAGCTCGTCGCTCAAGGCTTGAACAGAGCGGTGGATTGGAAGGAGGAGATGAGCGAAATCCCAGCGCTTGGAAGCATCATGCACTTGTTCCTTGGCATCGACGCCACGGGCTTACCCGATCTCGATCCATCGCACTTGTGCGTGCTTGACTGGAATCGACCGCTTGGTGATCCTCAAAACGTCATCACGATTTTCATCCCAACCGTGTTAGACCCCGATGTCGCGCCCGAAGGTAAGCACATTATCCATGTGTACACCGCCGGAAGCGAACCGTTTGATATTTGGGAAGGCAAAGATCGCTCAAGTCAAGAGTACAAAGACTTCAAACGCGAGCGGGCGTCAATTTTATGGGATGCTATTGAGCGAATCATCCCGGATATTCGTAGTCGCGTCGAAGTCGAGGTGTACGCGTCTCCGCAAACGCACCAACGCTTCTTGCGTCGACACCGAGGAACATACGGACCTGCGCTCGCCGCTGGCGGAAGCTTATTTGGCTTCTTACCTCTACCCGAAGTCCCGCAACCAGGCGTTTTGTCTCCCATTCCTAAACTTCTACGATGCGGTGATTCAGTGTTCCCTGGTGTTGGTGTTCCCGCAGTTGCGGCTTCCGGCGCCATTGCGGCGTCGACGCTCGCTCCGTTGCCAAAACATCTAGGACTGATGTGGGACGTGAGCCAGCAACAAAATAAGTTTTGGAAGGCGGCGGGCGGTAAAGAGCAATGGTTGGCGAGTACGCCCAGTCCTTTCCATCCCGCCACGGGTGGTGGCGCTGAGTTTATGACTCCGGATCAATATTACAAATCGGAAAACAAGAAAAAGACTGTCGCGACCATTGGCAAAAAAGGCTTGGTGAATGCTCGCGAAGAAAGGAGATGAGACAACGTTGGCGCCACCAGCGTTCCGGCATATCTCCCTCTCACTCACTATGTATTTCAAGTTGCTTGTAAATTAAACCATCTAATAATTTGGTACAAACAAAACACGCTAGTCCGTGCGACGTTCGCGCAAGAAAATCTCACCAACTCTCTCGTCATCCCTCATTCGCAGGTGTGAGGTGGTTGCCATTTATGAAACCTATACTCGAAGATACGCGTCTTCCGAACCACGTCGGGACGTGTGGTGATGAGGATGTGTGTTGCCTCGACGTCGATGCCGCTCGACATGAATATATCGTTCCACCGAGCGCGTTGTTAATTCAACGTCTACGGTTGATTGTCGCCGACGAACGCGACTTGCCGCTCGTGTACTTGCTCATCAACGTCACGGCGACGGTGGTTCCATTGGTCATAGTATTGATATTGTCCACGCCGTCACATGCGTACGGCATTGCATATCTAGCGACGGTGTACGGGTTATATCTACAACGTTTTATGTTGGCGCTGCACTACGGAACGCACGTCGCCGCGTTCCGCAACAACCTTTTCATTGGTCGAATGTTGAACGCACTCGCACCGATGGTACTGGCGCCTCTCTTTGGTATTCCAAGTGGCGTTTATGCGTTGCATCATGCGGTGATGCACCATGTGGAGAATAATAAGGTTGGAAAGGACTTAAGCTCGACGGCGGGATTTCAGCGAGACAGCGTTTTGGCGTTCCTCACGTATTGGTTACGATTCACCGTTGGATCGTGCGTAGAATTACCAATGTACGCGTGGAGACAAAAGCGTTATAGTATGGCGGCGCAATGTGCGCTAGGATTTGCTGGCACTTTTGCGGTGTATTCATTCACAGCGAGAATAAACTCGGTTGCGGCGCTTTGGATTTTTGTCGTACCGTACTTTGTAAGTTCGTTGGCGTTAATGTTTGGCAACTGGTCGCAGCATGTATTTGTCGATCCCGATAGACCGCACTGTAATTACCGGTTGTCATACTGTGCGATTAATCATTCGGACAATCAACACACGTTCAATGATGGGTATCACACAGTGCACCACGTAAACTCGCGAGTGCATTGGAGCGAGCTGCCGTCAAAATTTCTAGCATCCCTTGATGATTACGCCGAGAACGATGGATTGATCTTCACGGGTGTAGGTTTCTTTGACGTGGGTATAGCCGTTATGCGTGGGAAGCTGGACTGGTTGGCGGACAAGTATGTACACGTGGGACAGCCGAGCCGTTCAAAAGAAGAGATCATAGCTCTGCTTCGTCACCGGCTGCAACCAGTGCGCACAAAGAGCGCGTAGAAAACACATAGACTCTAGACTCTAGACTAGCTTACAATGTATTACCTAGACATATTACTAACCATCATTGCTGTTGCTGCTGTGCAACTTGTGCAATCGTTTCGATAAGTTTGGCGTGCAATTCGGGTGTCGACGTTGCCACGATGCCCATGTCTATGTCGAGAAAGCGCCCTTTGGAGAAATCCAAAGGCTTGCCAGAACCATCGGTAATGACGCCTCCCGCCTCCTTTACGACAATAGCTCCCGCCGCGTGGTCCCAAACTTTTTCTCGGTACGTTTTCGGCGGAAATCTGAGGTACATGTTCGTATCTCCGCGAGATAGTGCCGCATACTTGGCCATGCTATCAATGCGCACTGGCGGCGACGTCATTCCCAACGCATCGCTCAACGCATTCGTGAATCCGTGTGCGGCAACTACAGAGTCTCCCCAGGATTCCATATACGTCGCTTCGCTAGCGTTTTTTACTCTCATCGTCGTCACCTGGACACCATCCTCCAACGGCGAGCGAACGTCCAGCGCGCTCGCCGTCGTTCCACACCCTTTATACGCGACAAACAAACATCCTGGAGACGCAGTGGGAATTTCCGTCGCACCTCTCGGGATTTTCTCGCTCGGCATGTTCGGACACCCAAGGACACCACCAGTGACTTCTCCATCTTCCATCAGAGCCAACGCGATCGCATACTGTCGACCGTTAATGAACCCCTTTGTACCGTCGATTGGGTCTAAAATCCAAAAGGCGCCGCTCGCGCCGCCGTCCGATGTTCCACGGTCGATGGCATCCATAACTTCAATCTCACTCAGTGGCACGTCAATTAAACCGGATAATGTTTCGTTTACCACCGCCGTGACTCTCGCACGAAGATCCGCGCCCGCATCTAAGCGCATCTCCGCCGCGTTCTCCTCCGCCACGAGACCAACCTCTGGAACTTCTTTCGCCAACACGTACGCAATCACCGCTTGCGCGGCGAAATCAGCCACCGTCACTGGGGAGTCGTCACTTTTCGAAACTTGCTCGGACGTCGTCAAGCTGGATTGAATCGATCGGCAAAGCTTGGAGACGAGTTGCACGGCTCGCGCGGCATGACGCATGCGTTCTGGATAACGACGCTCGTCCGCCGTAGATTGCGCGCGCACGTTCACCATGTTTCGAGCGCGACGGTGCTGAGATATTTGACGAACGCCGACGCGAACGGTCGATCGTAAAGCGGCGGCACGCATGGCGCGTGCGGCGAAGTGAAGGTACCAAGCGTAGATGATGTTACAACAACAACGAAAAAATTGATTTTAGAAACACAACAACAACAACAACAACAACAACAACAATCAGAAGCACGTCTTAGACGTAAATCACTGCTTAATCGAAGAATCTCGCGTCAAGGCTTCAATATCTTCGTCTTCCTCGTCAATAATATCATCATCACCATCGTCGACGCGTGTGGTCGACGCGCGTCCCGGCGGAACCAACGCAAACGGGGCGATGCTCGCCTCCGTAACCCGCTTCGAATTCTGACCGACGACGACGTATTTGCCGCGCATACTCCCCCGTATCCGCTTCATCACACACGCTGATGTGTAGCTAAAACTCTCTCCTTGCCCGAGCGTGGGTTGCTGTCCGACCACGCCCGTTCCTTTCACGCTCTCGACCAGTCCGTCCTCGTCTTCGATGTGCCACTCGCGACTGACTATCTGAACGGGCTCGTCCGCGCCGACATTGGTAATCTCCACCTCATACGCGTACACGAACCGACTATCCGATGGACTCGTTTGTGCCGGCAACAAACTCGACGTGACTTGCACCCGCACGCCATCCGTCGTGGCGCTCGAAGCGTTGGACGTCGGCATGTTTGTGAGCAACCGCGCGCGACGCCTCAACGTGCTTAAAACCAGTAAAGACGCATCCAATCGCGCATTTTCGTGCTCCGCATCCTCACTGTGCACTCGAAACTCAACCGACACAGCCTGTCGCAGCGATGTCGACGCACGCACGGCGTCCATATAGCCAGGAACGACGCGCGCGAGACTCGCGTGCTCGTCTTCGGTGAAGGCGTCGCTCGCGCGCGGAGCGCCGAGACGCGCCGCCTGTCGCTCGAGATCGCGGCTCGCGCGCATGAGTGCGCGATAAGACGTTCGCGCGAGCCGCGCTGCGTTTGGGGCGAACATCGTAGCACCACACGTGCCGATCTTCGCCGTCGCGAGGCGTGCACTGAGGACGCGAGAGGGGGGTGTCCAGTCAGCAGCCGCACGGCGCGGCGCTCTTCACGTTTTTATCACGTTAAGCGCGCGAGCGGCGTACGCGCGGGTAATCGTTCGACTCGAGTGAGTGTGACTGGAATATGAATGAACGCGCGCGGCGGTGGCGGCGGCGGCGGCGGCGGCCGCGATTGATGGTGAGACTTCGCCGCGCCCGCGCCGCTCGCTGGACATGGAGCGCGTAATCGCGTCGTACGTCTAGGCTTGAGCGCGGCTGAGGCGTCTTCGACGCATGAAATCTCGCGGTAATGAGGGTGTTCCTGATGTTGTTGTTTTCGTGCATCGTCTTCGTCCCATTGTCGCTGGAGAAACTCGCGTGCGATGCGTTTCTTACGCGTATCAGCCTCTTCATCGAGACGTCTGACGCGTTCGTCGCGCGCGCAAAGCGACGCCGCGCGGCGCCTCAAGATTGCATCCTTATCCCCATCCCGGTGCAGCTGTCCCCAGAACTTTTTCACGCGTTTCCGACAGTGAAAAATAACCACGTCTGGCGCTTCGTAAGACACCGTCACGGTTTCATCATCAATATCGTCAAATAAATCCACGTAGCAAAGACGCCGAGGCGGCGCGTTGACTTTAACGTACGCCGACGTCGCTGTTCACGCGCGTTCACATCACATCAGTCCCACACTCAACGACAACAAAAAAGAACAGCAACAAAAACATAAAAAACACAATCATACCCTCAACGCACCTACGACATCCCACGTCCTCCCGACCCCGACCCCGATCCCGACCCCGACGCGCGTCTTCGCCTCCACCCCGCGCGCGTTCTCCCTGTACCACCAAGTCCCACCCCCCACCCCAGCGAACTCCCCCCACGACGTCATCGCATCACCGTCATCATCACCACCACCATCATCATCACGCACCGTCATCACGCACGCCCCCTCGCGCGCACGCCCTCGCGCGCACGCCCTCGTATGCGGGCGAGTCAACGAACGAACGCTGGGACATGGACCGTCACCCCACACACACACCGCATATAAACCCTAAAGCCTAGTCCGTACCAATTTTTAGGGCTTTTGTGCAGAGGCGTGGACTGACCACGCCTGATGCGTCCATTCTGGCGTCACAACGCGCGCCGGTGCGTGCGAAGGCGTGCGCGATGGCGACAACGCGTGGCGCGGTGGTCGTCGCACCGCCCCGGCATGGTGCGCCGTCGGCGTCGGCGTCGGCGTATGGCGCGGCGACGACGAGCGCCGATGCGTTGTTTGCGAATCGATCGTTCGATGAGATCCGGGAGGTTGAGGCGCGAACGAGGAAGGAGGCGAATGATAAGGCGGATGCGTTGAGGTACGTGTGTGTGCGTGTGTGTGTGAACGTGTATGTGTGTGTGCGTGTGTGTGTGTGTTTGGTGTCGCGCGTGTGTGTGGGTTCTGACGCGTGCGCGCGCGCGCGGAAACAGGGCGTTGCTCGCGGAGTCGTATAAGGATGCGATCGACGCGGTGGAGGCGTTGGAGACGATTAATAAGACAACGACGGAGCTTGGGGTGTTATCGATCGAGGTGGATGAGGCGTTGGCGAGAATGGGCGATGTGTCGACGAGGACGAGGACGATGAGAGGGTCTGATGAGGCTGGGGCGGGGCGCGCGGGCGCGGAGCGCGCGACGTCGACGACGTTTGCGCTCGGTAGTCGAGTCAAGTTTTTATTGGATACGCCAGAGAAGATTTGGGGTTTGTTAGAAGATTGTGATTACGCTTCAGGGGCGCAGCGGCTTACGGCGGCGATTGAAGTGCTGGGGGCGCTGACGACGTCGCATCAAGGCTCCAGCGCCGCGGATGACGCGATGCGCATGTTTCCCGTGTTGCGACAACAATCGACGGTGTTGAGCAGTTTCAAGGCGCATATATCCAAACGTGCTCGTGCGGGATTAGAGCGCACGAATTTACGCAGTGATGAAGCGGCGAGTGCGCTTAGCGCACTTTTTGCGGTCGAAAGCTTGAGTACATCGCAGGCGATGAAACTACTGCTGCAAATGCGTCGAGCGTGGGTGCGAGCGTGCTTGAGAGACATTGCCAGCTCAGTGACGACGCAAGATATGCTCAATAAAAGATTAGCTGGGCTGATGCGTGACGTTAAACATATTATTCAGCTCACGTTTGACATGTTTGCGGGTGATGAGTCAATTTTGATGTCGGAGTCAAAGCACAAAATTGAGTTGTTGGATGATTTGTTCCACGGCGTTGTTGAACCAGAGGCTGAAATAGAGCGATTTCAGCACGTCATGAAAGACAAACGTGGGAATCTAGAAATACTCAGCGCGACTATCGTTAGCGATGCGTGTCGTGCGTGGTTGGATGCTATAGCGGGTGATATCAAGCAGCGTGGCGTTGCCGTCTTTGGAAAAATGTCAAACTGCAAAGAACTCGCCGCACTCGAGCGCTCGAGCCGAATCTCTAGCGAGAACAAAGAGTGGAACGACATGTGCATCAAAGTTTTCAAGGAAAATCTTAATTTATGGGACATCTTGTTTGAACAACCCTGGCTTCAACAAGGTTTTGCTTTGTTCAAGACATCGTTGGCGTTTTCGCACATCAAGCCGCAAGTGGACGCCGCACTCGACGCGGCTGTTAAGAAATCATCGTCAGACGCGCGAAGAGATTCATCTGTTTGGTCAAGTTCATCATCCAAGGATGCAAATTTGAACATTCCAGAAGATATCAAAAGCGCGTACGCTGTGGCAAACTCTTTGAACCAAGCATTCCTTTCCGTACGAAAAGATGCGCTCATGCTTCAAGGCGTTCAGGCAGGTGGTCACGCGGAATTAGAAGGTCGATTCGCGGCTTTAGCTGAGCACATTCAAAAGTGCGCACATAAGGGCTTGGTAGAATTGGCGCAATACTTATCAACGCAGGTGCAAGTCAAGTCGTCTGATACGTCTCGCGCGTTGATGTGTGGGCATCTCGCCAAAGCAGTCACATCCGGCGTCAAGGAAATTAACGTGTTGTTGAATCCAGCAAACATGTGGCCAAAGTACAACGACGGCGCCAATCTCATCATAAAACCACCGAAGACATTGCGTGGAGCGCACAAGACAAACGAACCTGAAAACGTGAAAATCAAGAGCGTGACAGATGGTTTACAACAAGCCATGAATGCTGGTTTCAAAGTTTGGGTTGATGAGTGCGCGAGCGCCGTCGCCCGTCGCTTCAAGGATGCGCTCGCCTCTGACGACGCGTTGATGGTGGATGAAACGCCCGCGCATTGGGAAGAAGTTTCCACCGATAAAGTTGGTGATGGCTTGAGCTTGCGCCTCCCTGCGAGCATCTCTTCGTACGTGCTCACAGCATTGCACAACGCTTTACAAGAGACGCAGCGCATCGGTGGACATTTGTTGCCGAGAACGGCTATTCACGCCCTCGCCTCGTCGCTCGCCGAAGCCATGTTACACGCGTACGATGAGAGTCTCGCTCTTTTGCAGCTTTCCGAGAAGGGCACGTTACAGGTACTTTTAGATGTCAAGTTTACCTCAGACGTTCTCGCGCGCAGTGCGGCGGAACGCACTGACGAGTTACAGAAACAACTGACGCGCAAACTCGATCCTATCGACTGGGCGACGTACGAGCCGCATTTGTGGGAAAACGAACGACGAGCGTACAGAAGGTGCAGCGTCTTGCTCGGTGGTTTCATTCAACTATCCAATTTGTACCAAGATACCTCGGTAAAACCAGCGAGTGGGGCGAATCCCAAACCCATCACCGCCAAAGCTATCGCGCGCTTTTCATACCTTCCCGTCAGTCTTCCCACGTTGCGAGGCGGCGCCACTGCCGACCGAGCCAAGGGGAAGATTGATTGGGGTGAAATCATGCCAGACACCACGGATGATGAAGAAAGAGAAGGCCTGTTATCATCCTTTATGCAAAGTTCGAGAATCGGTCTCGGGAATATTCTTAGAGAATTCGCCTAAACAGCAATTTGTTCAATCAATATAAAAATACATTTCAACTATGTTTTCAACGCGTCGCTACTTTTGTAAATTCGTCGAGCGCCGCCGCGAGCGCTTCGGCGTCGGACATGTGCGCGTCACGGTAAGTTTCCGGATTGGCACGTTTGTTCTTACCTGTGGCGATGTACATTTGCTCTCTCCAACTCTCTAAGCCAGGACCATCGCTCATGCTCGCGATGCGAGCGTTGTACTCCCATTGCTTGTCGCCAAAACAGTGCGCGTGTCGACGAGGCACGCCTCCGTGAGGCTCCAACGTCGACTCGAGTTGAGCCGCAAACGTCACCATGTCTTCGCGTGAAGGCATCGGTACCGCCCCAGATAACATGCGCGCAATCCAACGCGACTGGATTTCGAACATGGGAAACGGTACAACTTTCCATGGCAAGCCAATAAACGACAACGATGGCGCGTCGACAGCGACGCAATGTTCGTACAACGGCGCCACAAAGTTGTCTTCGACGGCGACGCCGACGTCGCGAGACAAGAAAGGAAAGTCGTACCGATAACCAGTGCAATACATGCAAATATCGACTCTTTGTTCAACAGACCCGTCTTCAAATTCCACCGATCCGTCTGGGGAGAAACTCGCGACATTTGGCTTGCGATAAATATTTCCTTGCGCCCCAACGCCTTGGACGGATGTCGCCCATTCTGGGTTCTGCCACGTGCGCGCGGATAGCAACACCCGGTCTGCGACGGATGCAATTTCACGACTAATATCTTCCCCACTCGCCATGGCACCTACGAGAAGCACTGTTTTACCCTCAAAGCCATCCGGGGTGCGATAGTTGTGACTGTGAACTTGTCGTCCCGGCCACGTACGAGCGCCTTCAAATCGCGGCACCCGTGGCTCGCTGTAATGTCCATTGGCCACGATGACGGCGTCAAAATCCTCTCGACGCGCGGTGCCACCGTCGATTGATGACGTCACTGCCCACTGACTCGACCACGCACGTTCGGCTTCGGCATCCTCGCGAACGAGGCGCTCGACGCTCGTCACCTTTGCGTTGAACGTCACGCGCTCGCGCAAGCCAAATGTCTCGGCGTACGCCTTCAAATACCTTTGCACCTCCTCGTGTCCACAAAACCGCCGCTCATCGACGCCGTGAGATTCATGAAAGGGAAACTCACCAAACCCCATGAGTTCACGCGGAAGATTTGTGCGCAGAGACGCGTACATCGATCCGTGGACTTTTGCGCGCGCCGCGCTCGCGCCTTCGCCTTCATCATCTTCAACCTCGCTCTCGTACCTCCACGTACCTCCGACGTCATTCGCGAGCTCGAACGCAACCACTGTATGTCCTTCGACCTCGCACGCGCGTATGGCGGCGAGTCCAGCCGCGCCCGCGCCTATCACAGCCACTCGCGCGCGACGTCGTCCACTCGTGTCCTCGCGCGCGCCACCGTCAGTCGATGCTTTCATCGTCGTCGTCGTCGTCGTCCTTCGCGCGCGACGGTCACGGCGACAGTCACGAGTGCGGTGCGTGCCCGTTCGCACCGCCGCGCCCGTCGTCGTCGTCGTCGTCGTCGCCACCGCCACCGCCGCACCGCACCGACACATCAACGCACTCGACGACGAAAAGTGACGACCGACGTCACTTGTGCGCGCATCCACACTGACGATGATGTCGACGACGACGATGACGACGACGACGATGCGAATAACGACGGCGACGACGATGACGCGGCAGACTCGTCACGCGCGCGCGACGCACCGCGCATCAGCCTCGGCGTGCGCATCGACGTCATCCGATGCCAACGTTGCGACTTGGTTTTCATCGGGCGACACGCGGCCGGTGATTTTATACGATGGCGTGTGTAACTTGTGTAACGGGGGCGTAAATTTCGCGATTGACATGGATGCGAAAGAATCTGGGTCGGTTCGTTTTGCCGCGTTGCAAAGCGACGTCGGTCGCGCGCTGTTGCGTAACTGCGGGAGGTCCGCGGATGATATTTCGAGCATCGTCTTTGTGGTGAGCCCGACGCAAGCGTACGTGAAATCGGAGGCGGTGTTGAGAATTGCAGAGTACATGAAACCGCCGCTTCCGACGCTCGGGGGAATTGGGTTGATGTTTCCCACGCCATTGGGTGATTTTGTGTACGACTTGGTGGCGGATAATCGGTATAACATCTTGGGCGTGAGAGACGAATGTCGCTTGGGAAGAGATGACGAGTTTAAAGACCGATTTCTGTACTAAAAATATGCTAATCAAGGTGTTGTTGTAGTGTTCTAAAATGTATGCATCCGCGTTTCTAACGACGACCACGTCCGCCGCCGCGTCCACCGCCGCCGCGTCCACCGCCGCGTCCACCGCCGCGTCCACCGCCGCGCCCACCGCCCGGTCGCGGCGCATAGTTCCCACCTTGTCCCGAACGGAACGCCTTGTCGAAACTCGACGGCTTGTACTCAGACATATCAGCCGAACTATATTTATCGTTACGTTTCGCCGTCTGCATATGGGAACAGAAATAAATGTCAGTCAACGCTCTCATAGACGTGTTTAAAAAGATTCAGGGATCGAGGTATTTGAATAAAGGGCCCATGGTCTGTCCCGTGACGTAATTGCGACGACGCCGCGCCCGCCTAGGCAATGGAATATGGTCCCTCCGACGGGAGGCGTCCTCCAGAGAGGGGCCTACAACCGCCAAGTTGATGTAAGGTGTTTACGCTGAGATATACGTCGTAGATATCTTGACGCCTCATTGCGTTGGATACTCGGGATGCGGGCAGCACCCCGTGTTCCCACCTAAAAGTTTTGAAGTGTGCGCGAGCGGGAAAAAATTGCGAGCAACGACGCCGCGGAAAGTTACGCACCTTTTTACGTCCACCAAAGCCCCACTTCTCGTCTCTCTGTTGACGCTTACGCTTACCATCATCCGCACCATCGAAAGGAACCTTGCCGTCATCAGCAAATCCGCTCTTTTGTCGTTGTTTACGCCACTTGTCCAAGCTCTTGATTTGTGACTTTTTGTCCAACGTGCGCGCCTTGATTTTCTCCGCTTGCACTTGCTTGCCGTACTTTTTCGCTTCGCGCGCCTTTCTACGCTCATCGCGAATCTCAAGCTGCTGCTGCTCAAAAATCAATTCACTACGAACACGCTTCATGTGCTCATCGCTCTTGACCATTTCAGCGTAATAATCATCCGGCCTTCGCGCCGGAACACCTAGTTCTTTCAACCTGCGCACGCACTCATTCGCCGATTCCAACGCGCGTTCATAAAAAAATGTCTCACGCGCTAAATCATCATTCACGTCGACCACACGATCGGTATTCGATCCTGTTATCGCCATATGATCAATCCATTTCGCCTTTTTCGTCCATTGAAAATCTAAACAAGGTGTAAAAACCGCGCGGTGAGTCTCAATCCGTACGCGCCCTCGAGTCGCGCGTCGCCGTCAACTCTTCCTTCCACACGCACGCATCACGCACACGCTCGCACATACGCACACGCACGCACCTTCAATACTCGCATCTAACCCCGCGGCGTTATTCGCAAACGTCTTCGCATCTTTATTCCCACTCTTTGCCGCGTGTCGTTCGCGTTGAATCGACGCCAGCGCCGCCATCTCAGCCTCGAGCTCGGAATCCGAACCTCCCACATCCTCGTCCTCGTCGTCGTCGCCGTCGTCATCACTGGCGCACTCGTCGTCGACATCATCCTCATCTAGGTCCTCCTCACTCATCACGTCCTCATCGTCCTCATCGTCGCTTTCATCTCTCGCCCGTCGTCCCATCGTCGTCGTCGTCGTATAGGTCGTCGTCCGTCGATCCTCCGTCGCGCACTGCCGCCGCCAGCCCCGCCGAGTCGTCCGTCGTGTCGTCGTCGTCGTCGTCGTCGTCGACCTATAATAGGTGTTGATGGGTGCGTCGTGTGTTGTATATGGAGTCGTCATCGTCATCGTCGTCGTCATCGTCATCGTCATCGTCGTCGTCGTCGTCGTCGTCCCCTCGAGCTGTGTTGTGTATGAGACCTCTGATCACGTACACTATGGTGGACCCCATATACACAGCGCGACCGTTGTTTTGGTG